>Ga0256847_1000254_pt1 | contig 37048 bp, 16 predicted proteins | sample TeddybearmetaG_FD_189099 | JGI IMG/M metagenome (GOLD analysis project Ga0256847, IMG submission 189099) | Hydrothermal vent microbial communities from East Pacific Rise, Pacific Ocean - Teddybear | ecosystem: Environmental > Aquatic > Marine > Hydrothermal vents | place: Pacific Ocean: East...
GGGGAACGACTGATCTCGCAGAGTGGCGACGATAGTCGACAAAGGAGAGAACGCGTAAGCGGTGGGCAGAAAAATATGCATCACAATCATCCACCCACCGCTTACGCGTTCCTTTATTTGATAGCTATCGCTATCACATCTTCGATGACCATTCAGTCCCCCACAATATCCGCCAGGGCTAAACTTCTTAGATGTTGAATCCTTTAGTAATTTAATTCACAAGCAAATTTCAATTTTTAATTATTATAAAGTGCAATATGTGATACACACGATTGTAGGGGTGCATTTCAAATTGTCGCATTTTACTATTTGATATACAAAAGGAAGTTAATTGAAAGAAATTAAAAAGTCAACATCATAAGGCGATTTAGCGGTTCTGCGATTTAGCGATTTTGCAAAAAGTCAATTGGAATAATTTAAAATAGAATTAATAAAACGTCATTTTGAAATGCACCCGATTGTAGAGCTAAGAGTTATTTAGAGTTGCTATGTTAAAAAAAATACTTTGAATCTTCTTTTTGATAAAGCTACATACTTCAAAAAAAATCCGGTTTCTTATTTTTATAATTCTTATAGACTAATTAAAAACCTGAGCTGTTCTTTATGGTTTTCTTGGAGAAATCGTTGTGCCGTTGTGCTGAATATTTAGGTATTGTAAAATATTGAACTTGATTTCTGGCAATAGACATATCTTTTTTAACCACAATGATCAACAAGGCATCACAAAGGAAGCCACTAAGTTAGATGTTGACTCTTCTCGTCTAGAGCATTATAATGAAGTAAAAATCGCTGACCTCTTGCTGATTTCATAACAATTTGAAATCTAGCTCGATTTGTGAAATTCATAATATATTAAAACGACATTGTGGAGTTTACCTTTTTATAACCGCTAAGTCCGCCATAGCAACACGAAGAAACCACAAAGTTAGATGTTCCCTTATTTAATTTTAGTGCTTATCAAAATAATTCTTAGCGATTTTGACCAACTATTGTTGCATCGCTGAAAACAAAATTAATTATACACATTTCCATTCTTTTATATATTTGGAATGATACATTAATAAAGTTCGCTTTTATACGAAGGTATTTTATTTTTCAACAAGTCAAAAAACCTGCCTACCGGCAGGCAGGTGTAGACAATGCAGGGCATTGGCGAGGCTTTTTAACGCTGTAGAATAATAAAATAACAAGTAGAAAGTGTTACTTTATTATTGAATCATTCCTTAAACTCAGTCTCCCAATAAGTTTTTCAAGTATTTATTATAAAACAAACCTTTAGGATCAAGGCTCTTTCGATATGCTTTATATGCTTCAAGACGATTGCCACGTCGGCTTCGTAATTCTGAGAGGTAGTTTTTATTGAAAGGACCTGAAGTGGAATACGACCCTTTAGCTTGTGTTGGGTCATAAAATCCATACATTTTTCCGTTATGCGGGAAGCCTCCCATTTCAACCCATTGACGTTCTACATCTGCAAAGAATTTTAGAAGTTTTTTAGGATACTGGGAAGCAGTAATATCTGGCTTTACAAAGGCAATAAGGTCTTGGTTTACAAACCAGGAATCTTCCTTTTTAGTATAAGCACCTGACATTGATGAGTTACCACCTTTTACAAACCGAAACTCTATCGGGGCAGCAATGTGGAAATTTCCATTTGGCAATACAAGTTTTGTGACTATGTCCAGACTATCCCATACTTTACCAAGTCCTTCTTCCTCAAGGTTTTGGATGGGTATGAAGTATGACATAAAGATAACAGCTACTGCTCCATCTAACCATAGGTCGGAATGAGCTAAATTGGCAGTGTTTCCATCTTTCTCTATTTTATCACGAGCAAGTGCAGTAATTACTGCAGGACCAGCAAAAGGATTATCTGCCAATTTGAAATATTGAGACTCTTCTGCAAGGTTTGCACCGAATTGAGCAATGCCCTCAAGGTAAAGTGCCCCATATTCTGGAGGACTTTTGGCAGCTAGCTGACAGGCAGTTTGAGGATCAGTTGGAATATTGTCTATGGGATCCTTTGGATTTTCTTTAACTTTCCATGATAGAGCTAGAAAATTATCTAAACCCCATCCTGCAGCATAAGGTGTGAAAAATGTTTCGACTCTTGTTTGCTCTTCTAATAATGATTTAAACGCTGTAGCAAAAGCTCCTTTATTAAACAAGGATAACCTTTTTATACTTCCTTGAAGACTGTTGGCACTTCGCCGTTCCATAACATTCAGTACTACTGAAGTTACAATACCTAGTCCACCCAATGATACTCTTGCAAATTGTAATGGCAACCAATTTTGTTTATCTGGAGCTGTATCAAACTGTAGTGAATCTGCATTTATGGTTGTCATACTTCCATCAGCGAGCATAATTTGAAATTCTGACACATCATCTGCAAAGATCGAAGAGTTGATGGTTGCTCCATGCACATCAACAGCTATCATACCTCCAAGACTAAAAAACCCTCCCGCTGTAACCGTTTTAAACATTAAATCATTAGATGTTAAAAAAGCATCCAAGTCATCTTCCCTTACGCCTGTATTTACTGTCACTTGATTCTTTCCAGGACCTAGTATCATGCTGTGATCTTTGTTTGGCCCTAAGTCTGAATAACATGACATATCAACCAAATATTCATTAGCGGTTTTAGGAACGGAGCCCCTATTGTCATCAATAACCAAAGGCGGTTGAGAATGACGTTGGCCCGATACCCTGACTGTAGCTCCTTTTTTTTTAGCATCAGATAAAGCAGATTTTAATGCAGCTTTATTGGTAGGTGTGAAATAGTAATTGGAGTCATTTGTAGGTGGATTATGTACTAGGTTTCCACTCCAATTTTTCCAGGTTGGTGAAGAAGGGCTTTTTACACCATTGTTTGATTTTTTTTCCATGTTTGTTGATTTAAGGGATTAGAATAAAAAAAGCTTCAATAGTTAATTTCACACTCCTAATACCAATTACCAGGTAAATGCTTTTAAATGTCTTAGGAAAGTATAATATTAATAACTATCCTTTTATTAAAAAAGAGTATTAATACCTTAAATTATATAAGGATATACTCACTTCAGTATTTGTAAATTTTAGAAACATTCCTTAGTAACTTTGTCATTCGTAGCCGAAGGCTTTGATATTTCTGTTCTTATTTGAAGCAATTTTGGATTTATAGGAAAAATTGTAATAGCTTCGCTCTCGAATCAAAATTTGGTCTAATAGCCGAATAGAAAAGTCACATGAATATAGTAATTGGGGGAGCTGGCGATGTCGGTTTCCATCTTGCAAAATTGCTGACCACAGAAGACCATAATATTACATTAATCGATCACGATGATGTAGTTTTGGAATATGCTTCCACACATTTAGATGTTCAATGTATAAAAGGTGAAATTACATCTATAGAAGCATTAATGAACGCTAAAATCGAAACAGCGGATCTGTTTATTGCTGTAGTTACCTATGAATCAGCAAATTTGTTGGCTTGTATTCTCGCAAAAAAAATTGGGGCAAAAAAGACAATTGCCAGAGTCTCAAATCCAGAATATTTTCACAAAGTTCAGAGAAAGAATTTCAAAGATTCTGGAGTAGACAATTTGTTTAGTCCAAGCCTCTTAGCAGTGCAAGAAATAAAACGTTTGTTAAGAAGAGTATCTGCTACTGATGTATTTGAATTTGAAGATGGTAAAATATCTATTATTGGATTTACAGCAGATCAGGACTCAAATTTGATAGGCATGTCATTGCGACAATTGACAGATGATGCTACAGGTCATCATTTGAGAGTGATAGTGGTATTACGTGGAGGAAAGACTATTATTCCAAATAGTGATATGACGATCGAGCCTGAAGATCATATCTATTTGTCTACAGACATTAAGGATTTTGATAGGGTAAATAAATTCGTAGGAAAGACACTTAAGAAGATAAAGAAAGTAATGATCATTGGTAGTGATGCCTTAGCAAGAAGGACGGCTAAGATTCTGGAGAAAGAATACAATGTTTCTATCATTATGAAGGAGAAAATAGAGTGTAAAAAATGCCATGAAGAGTTGAATTCTACACTTATTCTTCAGGGAGATCCTAATAATACAGATTTTTTACTTGAATATGGTCTAAGGGCAATGGACGCTTTTATTGCATTGACTCCAAATTCAGAAACCAATATACTTTCTAGTCTTATGGCAGAACAACTAAAAGACATTAAGACAATCGCTCTCGTTGATAATTCAGCTTATACTCATATCTCTCAGAATATAGGTGTCGATACGATCATCAACAAGAAGCTCCTTGCTGCAAATAATATATTCCGTTTTGTAAGAAGAGGCAGGGTAGAAGCCATTGCTTCATTTCATGGAGTAGATGCCGAGGTTATTGAATTTATTTTGGATGAAAATTCCTTTGTGATAGGTAAAAAAATTGCAGACATTGGTTTACCAAATAATTCAACAGTTGCAGGTGTGATTAGAGATGATAAAGGATTGATTCCTACAGGAGAATTCATACTTGATAATGAAGATAAAGTCATCATTTTTGTATTGCCAGATGCTGTGAAGGCGGTAGAACATATTTTCAGATAGTTATGATTAACGGCAGAATAATAATTAATGTCATAGGGTTTATTACGATTATTGTAGGTCTTTTTATGATGCTGCCTGCTCTAGTATCTTATAGTAGCAGCGGCGATGATTTTGTCTGTTTTTTGAATTCAAGTTTGATTACAATAGTCATTGGGACCTTACTGGTTTTATTGAAAGTACCTGATAAATCTATTCGAAAGCGCGAAGGATATCTTATAGTTGGTTTGGGATGGATAGCGATGTGTTTTGCTGGAGCATTGCCATACATTATTCATCATGATATAAGCTTAAGCGAAGCTATTTTCGAGAGTACATCTGGCTTTACCACCACAGGAGCAACTATTTTTAAGGATATTGAGAGTCTATCTTATGGTACATTATTTTGGAGGAGTCTGACACAGTGGATTGGGGGTATGGGGATCATAGTCTTTACTATTGCCATTTTTCCACTTCTTGGGATCGGTGGGGTAGAGCTTTTTGTAGCCGAATCACCTGGGCCTCAATCAGATAAGATACATCCGAGGATCAAAGAAGTAGCTAAAAGGCTGTGGTTGATCTATGTAGGATTGACGGCGTTTTTGTGTTTGATCCTTTGGTTTTTCGGGGATATGAAGTTTTTTGATGCTATTAATCATGCGATGACTACAATGGCAACGGGAGGTTTTTCCACTAAAAATGATAGCATAGCCCACTTTTCAAGTTTATGGGTGCAGTACCCAATCCTGCTATTTATGTTTATCGGGGGGATGAATTATACTATTATCTATACTTTATTCAAGGGAAGATTTGCCAAAGCTTGGAAGAGTGATGAGTTCAGATTTTATCTTCTTTTCGTCGCTTTTTTAGCAATAACAATAAGCATTTCAGTGTATAATATTACGGGCAATACATTTGAAACTTCATTTAGAGAATCTGCATTTCAGATTGTTTCTATGATTACTACTACAGGTTATGTCATAGCCGATTATACTTCATGGCACAATGGACTTACCATGATTTTCTTTATGATGCTATTTCTTGGTGCTTGTGCAGGATCTACAAGTGGAGGTATCAAGATGATAAGGCATCTCGTTTTTTTCAAAAATACAAGATTAGAATTTAAACGACTATTACATCCAGCTGCATTTGTCAGATTGAAAGTGGACGAGAATGTTGTAAATGGTAAAATTATTACGCATATCTTAGTATTCCTACTTTGCTATTTGATCCTCTTCATCCTTGGTACCATCACGATGACATTAATTCTGGATGGAGACCCAACACCCTTTCTATCTTCTATTGGATCTACCGCAACTTGTATTGGGAATGTAGGGCCCGCAATTGGAAGTGTAGGACCAATGGATAATTTTGCACACATACCACCGATAGGCAAACTTTTTCTTTCATTTTTAATGATTGTTGGAAGGCTAGAAGTTTTTACGATATTGATAATTCTAACTCCTTATTTTTGGAATTCAAATTAATTTTCAAGAGCTTATTTATAATATGAGAGGGATTCAATTTTTATTGAATGCCAGAAGTTTGAAATAGGAATCATTCATGATTTGGATAATTAATGTAAAAGTGTTGGATTCAAAGGGAAATTAAATTCACACAAATTGATCATAAAGCTTTGATTTTGGGTAACAGGTATTTATACATGTATAAATACCTTTAAAATAGAAAGGGTATTTATACTAATGTAGTATCAATTAACACACAATACCTTTGAATGATTATTAATCTAAAATATTTATTATGGTCAATTTACAAAGTACTCCTGTTTCAAACACTCTTCCAGTTTTGATTGGAATAGGAAATCTGATTGATACGATTCCTGCAGGTGGAGCAGTGGTGCTCACTAAATCTTTCAATCAAATATTTATCAATAATCCGGCTACAGCAATTCTAAATCAAGTAACACCAGGCGTTTTTAATGTAATGCCAGGACAATTAGCCATCATTTCTAATAATGCTATTGGTGGAGTAAATTTTGAGTATGCAAGCCCGAGTGGTCTAGCAACTGTAGTTCACTTTGCCTAATGAAAAAGGTGGTAAATTGAATAGAGAAGTGATAATGATACCACTCATCTATGTCAAAATCCCTACAGCAGCAATGCTACTGTAGGGATTTCTTTAAACTGTTTCTTCTACTCAACCGGTCTTAATGAATGAAATTTTAAACGTTTTTAATGTCTTGATACAACATTTAAGAATTGTCCAAATCTTTATTATTTGCTGAATCGTTGAATCTCATTTTGTGTGTTTGCAAAATATACCCTAATTCTTCTCAAGCAGTTCAACAAAATCATAATCACTACATATCTCAATTTCAAAGTGTCCAATTAACTACATCTCCTAAAACAAATACCAATCTCCAAAATCTTTCCAATCTCCACAATCTCTACATTCTCTTTCACCCATACAATTTCAAAGCCATTTCAAATATCTCGTTGATCGTATCAACAGGAATATCCTTGCCCGCATCAAAATAGATCACCTTCATTTTATTTCTCTTGCCTAAATCCAGAAGTGGATGTTCTATGTCTATTCCTTTATATATTCCCATATAAGGTTCATACGTCTTTTTATCTGTCCATAAATAGCAGAATAACTTTCCCTTGTATCGAAACATGGGCATCCTGTGCGTCCATGTCTCTGTCATATCTACATTATATTCCAAAATATATGACCTTAAAGCCAGCAAAGTAGACCTTACGGGCTCTTCTTTACTGATATAATAAGCCTCTAATTCACTAATCATTATATTCTTATTTTAATGAAATATAAATATCCACTTCAGCATTTTGTACATCCTTTGATCTCTCATCATATACTTCAAAATCTGTAGTGAAAGATCGATCTAGTTCTGACTTCCAAATCTTGAACCATGTATTTATTACTGCTTCACCTTTGAATAAACTGCCTTTTGCAACAAACTTTGCCACATTTGAAGCTTTTACATTGTGCAATATCATTCCTTCTGGAATATCATCAACGGAAGAAACTTTACAGCCTAAAATTGCATCATACGGTTCAGTATGATCTCCTTCATAGTTCGTATAAAGACAATAAATTGAGTCATCAATCCGATTTGGAATCTTATCTTTTAATTCGCCACTCAAAAATCTACCCCAAAGTACAGGAAGATCTTTACCCGCACTTCCATCATTAGCTGTCCTTGTTTTTATACCGATAATATTAAAACTTTCTATTTGTGTTTTTGTCATTTGTTCTTCATTTTTCATTAATAATATTACAAAAGTAAACCAATCAAATGACAGAGGTGTGTCAGGGGTCAACGCACAGTTAAAAAAGGTTTGGGAAACCTTTTTTAACTGTTACAAGCCATCTTAAAATAAGGTACAAGGTTCAGGGTATAAGGTTTGCAAGGTTAGATGTTGACGAACGTCGGAAATGTCAACATCTAGCCTTCAACCTTCAACCTTCAACCTCAAACCCTAAACCTCAAACCCTAAACCTTCTTCCCTTCCAATCCTCTCCTAAAATAACTCATCAAGTCAAATTCCCGAGGTTCAAACTCACCACCACTGACAATAAGTTCATCAATCCTATCCAACCTGAAATCTCTAAAATCTTCTCTCAATCTACACCATGCGACCATAATCCAGTTCTCCTGAGTGTGATAAATGGCCATTGGTTCGACTTTTCGGTTTGTAGTGTTACCATCGTATAATGCTGTGTATTTCAAGTGTACCAAATAGTGACTGGTCAATGCAGATTGAATTTTCATTAAGTTATCGCTTGAAGTATTTCTATCCTTGTTTTTGATATAGACGATTCGTTCTTCCAATAGTGCAGCCTTATCTCTGCTTTCAGTTCTTAAGACAGATTTTATTTTTGTAATTGCATTTGAATATTGCTCGATTAATGATTTGTCTTTGTTTTGGAATATGATTTGTTGAGCGGTAATTAGGGCATTTGCTTCTTGTTCTGAAAACATAATAGGAGGGAGAGTGTATCCATCCATTAGTTTATAGCCTTTCCCTTCTTCAACATATATAGGGACTCCTGATTTTTCTAAAGCACGGATGTCTCGATAAATAGTACGAACACTTACTCCAAATTTCTTCGATAATTGCGTAGAAGTGATTAACGACTTTGATTTCAGCATCGTCAAAATAGCTGACAGTCTTGATAATCTTGATATTGGTTCTAAATCCACTTTTTTAAATGTTTGACCCAAATATAGGTAATGTCTTAATTTTTGTAAAATGCAAAATCGCTAAATCATTAAATTGAAAGTTAAAAGTTAAAAGTTAAAAGTTAAAAGTTAAAAGTTAAAAGTTGAAAGTTGAAAGTTGAAACCTCAACCTTTTTAATCTATCCAATCTCTATTTTATGCTAAATCGCAGAATTGACTAAACTGACAAATTGCTTTTTAATAATCTACAACAATTGTCAACATCTAATCATGCAAACCCTTGAACCACATTCATGTTACATCAAAAAGTAATATCTACGCGAATCTCCATGAAATAATAATATCGTCAATCTTTTCAATTTTCTACAATCTTTAAAAGTCAACATCCAACCATGAATCTCTATACCTAAAAGTCAACATCTAACCATGCCACCTTAAACCCTAAACCTCCTTCTGCCCATTCTAAATATCCTCCATTATATCTCTAAAAGATGCAAAGCATCAAATATCTCCACTTTAACCTCTACTTATCTCCACTTTCAAATCTCTATTTTAAAATATTAATCTCTACTATTCTTAATTCATCATTCTTAATTATCAATTATCAATTATTATTTCCCTTCCCTTTCCTCTCTTCAAACATACCAGTCGTCCAATCGCACATAAATTCCACCATTTCCAAACCTAGTTTTGTTACAAATAAATCCCTTTAAAAAGAATAATTATGAAATATAGAATACAATTAATCCAATTTATCTTAGGCTCATTATTTATGATTTTATCATTCCAATTAAGCGCTCAATCTTGCGAGAATGTAGCAAATTTTGATGATCAACCATTAGGCGTCTTAGCTCCATACGGTGGTTTTCCTAGCTACTTCAATGACTATGGCTCACCTGAATATGTAGTAGAAGGATGTCCAGTGGGCACAGGCAGTCAAGGAGTTAGACTACAAGCTTCGATAGATGGAAGCGTTGGAGGCGGGCTAGGGTATACAGAAACCGGAGGTATCAATCCAATGCCAACATTTACTACAGGAACTACATATCACATAGCAGGCAAAAAACTATACAGTGAAATCTCAGCAGGCGCTTATAATGACATTGTGATGAAAATTCGCTTATCTAACTTTATTGATAATGGCTTGAATTGTAATTCTCCTGATTGCGTCATTCTTATCGAAAAAACATTGATGCTGACAGAAGGAGTCTGCGAAAGTTGGGATCCACCATATGAGTTTGTATCTCCAGGTGATTTTAGCTTTATGATTATAAGCATCGAAGCATTTAGTGAGAGTGGAGACAATGATTTATTTATCGTAATAGATGATTGGTGTGTTGAAGAAGTTCCAGTAGTGACATGTGTTCCAGAATTTGAATTTTTTCAAGAAGATTGTGGTAAGATTCAGTTTACGAATCTAAGCACTGGGAGTACATTCATACAATGGAATATCATAGATCCAGACAATAATATTACAGCATACGATGAAGAAAACCCTTGTATCTTCTTTACTTTAGGCGGTACATATTCTGTTTCTCTAATAATTCAATGTGAAGATGGATCTTTGGTGACTTCTGATGAATTTTTATTCGAGATAGTACAAAATCTACCTCCCTTTTTTGAGAATTGTAATGATGGGCAACTTATAACGATCGAAGGAGAATATGAAGATATGATTTGTGTTGGCAACTATACCTTCCCTCAAATAAATGCATTTGATGATGGAAATCCTATATCACCTACTTGTACTTTTGATGGATTGCCTGCTCTGCCTGGACAGGTATTCACGAGACCTACAGGAATCTATACTATTATATGTACAATTCAAGATGAATGTTCTGATCCCCAAATATGCTTTTTTCAAGTAGAAATAGTTTGTGAATTAGATGAACCCTGCGAATATACATGTTGTGAAGATGGTCCAAATTGGCCAGTGGAAGGTTTTACATTAGGATCTCTACCTCAAAGTGTTCCATCAGGATATTATCCAGAATATGGAGATCCACAAGTTATAAATGATGGATGTGATGGATCGATTCAGGGAATTGAACTCAAAGGTACTTCATTAGGAAATGGAGGAGATGCTGTAGGTATAAGGAATAATGGAATACCACCAATTCCCTTATTTGTAAAAGATAATACTTATTGTATAAGTTTCTGCATGAAAATTGTAGGAGGAAATACCCTTTCTGCGGTATTAGATCTCCAAGCTTCTAATGTGGCTCAAACAGATAATTCTTGCAGTGGTTCGTGTGAAATAATAGGTGCCTCAAATCTTGTAAATCAATCTGATGGATGGACTCAGCAACAAATCATCTATACCCCAACAGCAGATTATGATAATTTTTTGATGATAAACGCTGATTCAGGCTTTCTAGATTGGGCTTCTCTAATAATCATTGACAATGTCTGTATTTCAATAGCAGAACCGATATATTGCAAAGCGGATTTCACAATAGAAGATCAAGGATGTGGAAAGATGCTTTTCACAGCAGAAAATTGCGGAGATGTGGAATCTATTCTCTGGCTTTGGGATGATGGCTTTGAGTCCTTTGAGTCCTCAGATACTTCAATATGTCAAGAATATCCAACTACTGGACCTTGGACTGTGAATTTGATAATTACATGTCAAGAAGGTATTATTGATACTGTAATAAAGACGTTTTTTACTTCAGGCGATACCATACCACCAATGATTACATGTCCTAATGATACCATCATATATCTTGGCGATGAAGTAGAATGTTTTCAGGAATATTTTGTGGGTTATTATTTGATCGACGATCCATCAGCAACAGTAACTTGCTATCAGAGTGGATTTCCTATAGCGGACCCGACTGTTCCAATTATATTACAAGAAGGATTGACTGAGATCAAATATATAGCGCAAGACACTTGTGGAAATATAGACAGTTGTTCGTATACTATTATACTTAATTGTGATCCGGTAATTGACCCCAAATATGATTGCCCAATCGATGTCCTATTTGTGATGGATAATAGCGGTAGTATTGATGACTCAGAATATAACAATATGGCTATTAGTGCTTTAGCAGAGATAAATGCTATTTCAGGCATATATTCTAATTCAAAATTCGGAATAGTTCATTATTCTGGGTTATGTGGAGATAAGATTTCAATTGAGCACGATTTTAGTTCGGCATCCACCATTAGTGCAATCAGCAGGCAATTTAGTACCATCTATCCTGGAATAATGGATGATTTGAATGAGTCAATAGATGCAGTAATCAATGCATTAAATGGAGCCCCCGATCCCGATATCTTGTCTGGAACTTTGACGCCAGACCCACTTGCTTCATTGTATATTGTTATTTTTACAGATGGAGCACCATTTGTTTCTCAATTCCCAGGTGGATGTACCAATTCTTCTCTCAAGCCTTATACCAATGCCAATATCCTAAAAAACACTTTAAATGCGAATATATCGGTAGTACACTTTATTCCTTCTTTTGCAGATGCGGAATGTGCAGCAATCGCCTCACAAGGAGGAACTTGGACAGGAGCAGTTGACGCCAACCCTGGTGATCCCTCTAATCCCTTAGGTCCCAGACAGTATATTCCAGCAACGTTTTCTACTCCGAACATTGATTTATTAACTATTCTTCCTCCATGCGAACCCTGTTACGATTGTGAAGATTTGGAAGTCTCATTTGAAGAAACAAATGCTGATTCTTGCTGTTATAGTATTGATATTGTTAATGGTATTGGATCAGATGTTGTCAAATTAGAAGCTGAAATTATCTCACCCGACTGGCAATTTAATACGGCATCTACGAATCCTGGATCAGGGTATAAATGGTACCCAAGTACAACCCCAACAAGTAATAAAGTATGTATTACTGGGGCAGGTAATGTCATTCCATTAGGTGCTAATCCTGATGTTTTAGAGTATTGTTTTTCTGAAGCAACATCAAGCCCTTCTGGGCCGCAAATAGTAGTTTTCAGATGGTACACTTTGCTCAATGATACTTTATTTGAGATGCAATGCACAGATACTATTGTGACTGAGTGTATTCCCGTTGTGAATGATCCATGTATCACAATAAACGATATTGAAATAGATTGTAATGAAGACAATGCATACGAATACATTGTAAACATTACTGTTACCAATACTTCAGGATTCAATGCTAGTCACATCACTTTAGGTGGTATTGATCCAGGATTCCTCTTTGCAAATTGTCCTAGTGGAATCGGCGTGCCCACTTTGTCGATACCTATCCTGGGAGGATTAGCTAATGGCAATTCTACTACTCAATGTTTTAAAATCATTTCTCCCAATCCGATATTGAATCCAAAGCTGATATGTTTTGACATCGGTATTTATTCCTTTTTCGAGTGTTGTCACAGCCCAGAGCCAATATGTATCACTATCGACCCATGTTGTGATCCGTGTGAAGACATTACGACTACCTATTCTACTCTTTCTGTACCGAATGAAGATCAGTGTTGCTATACCCTTGAGATTGACTATGGATGTGATTATCTATTTTTTGATAAAATAAAAGTGAATTCAGTTACACCTGGAGTTACGTTTGGGTATCATGCACTTGGCAACCCTTCATGGCAGATGTGTGGATCATCTCCAATAGAGTTATGTGTCAAACCCAATTTTGGACTCATATCAAAAGGCAATTATCCAAACCTCTTAGATATATGTTTTGATGAGATAAATGATGTTTCACAAATTCCACAAACCGTAAGGATTGACTATATTACTATCGACCCTTCAACCAATTCAGATTCTGTAGCTTGTAGTCAGGAGCTAATTTTTGAATGTGAAATAGTTAACAATAAGTGCCTGGAAATTACAGATCAAGATCTTGTTTGTATCCCCGATAGCAGTAAGTATCGATACACTTTTACTGTCACTAATAAAAGCTCCTTGCCTTTTAATGCGACTGATGTAGATGTATTCATTTTTTCTCCAACAGGTTTATATTTTGATCCTAGTGGAGGGACTTTCCCTTTGACACCTCCATTGGGCAGCAATCAAAGTCAAACCATCACAACTTGTATTAAGAGTTATTCTTCTTTCCCGGCCGTCGCTTCAGAAATTATTCTAGGATATAGATTGAGGTTCAATGACGGAGATACTTGTTGTTATGAAAGTGTATATGATACTATTCCATTTCCACCTTGTGGAGAGGAAGTATGTTGTAGTGATGAAGAAGATTTTCTGAATTCAATTGCTCAAGGATTTCTGATCACCGATTTGGGAGACTGCACTTATCAAGTTTGTGCCAATCAATTTGATACCTGTCATTGGTTTGGTACGCTTGGTCCTGATTGGGGAGATGGCACAGGAGCTCCTAGTGCAATCATTCAATCTAATCCTCCAAATAATTGTTGGACCCATACTTATACCCAATCTGGTCCTCACAAGGTTACTATGCATGTATTTGAAGGAGATCTGCCCAATAATGAAATTTGCTGGGATGCAGACCTTTGTTCTTATATTGATAATGAATGTCCTGATACAAGTGGTTGTTTTTCAGTGGTTGACATTGAAATGAAAGGTATTGTTTGTGATACAACAGATTGTTACGAAAATCCATTTTGCCAATCTTGGCTAGTTGATGAGATATCAAATGTGAGTTGTTTTGGAATTTCTGGAGGATCAGTTGATAAAGCAATTTATAATGGTCAGACCGTATTTATAATAAAACAATTTTACCTAGACTTATCAGAAACAAGAATTTATACATGTGATGGTACTTTGATCCAAAGTTGTTATTGGACAGTGCCACCTCCTGTGACTCCATGTAATCCTGATGCAGGTATTGATATTACTACAGATCTTTCAAATGTAGTCCAAATCTGGGATTGTAATGATCCACTTCCAACCTATGATCCACTAGATTGCATTTTGTCTGGTAACACTGTTGTGGATTATTGTGTGAAAATAATGAATAATTACCCATCAAGTACTGCCAATAACATTGACCTTCAATCTATTGCACCTGTTGGAGTTACTGTGTCGCCAGCTACCTTCTCAGTAAATATTCCTACAGGAGGAATGGCAACAATTAATTTTTCTATCTCAGGTTCTTTATTTGCTGGAGATATAGTGAAATTGGAAGGGCTCTTATCAGGTATTAATGAAGCAGGAGAAGAGTTTGAATGTACGGATGCTATTTGTTTAGAAGTTCCACCTTGCCCTATAGAAGAATGTTGTATTGATGAAGAAGAATTTAATACCAATATAGCCAAAGGGTTCACTGTTACTCAATTAGGTGATTGCACCTATCAAGTTTGTGCCAATCAGTTTGATACATGTCATTGGTTCAGTAACCCAGCACCAGATTGGGGTGATGGCAGTGTAAACTTACAAGTCTTGGCTCAATCCAATCCACCAAATAATTGCTGGACGCATACATACGCTCAATCTGGAACTTTCAAGATAAGCTTGGGTGTGTCTGAAATCAATTCTACGATAGGCGAACCTTGTTGGGGAGGATTATTGTGTTCAACTATAGAGACTGATTGCTGCTCTGAAGATCCTTGTGATAATGTCAATATTATAGCAGAGCCAGTTAGTACTTCAGTAGACAGCTGTTGCTATGATTTTACTATAGAGAATAATTTTTGCGACGATTTTTTCAAAGGAATTAGAATAGAGGTTAATGCTCAAGCTACTATTTCCCAGATTCAAGGATTGAATGGATATGTTATTAATCAATTGAGCAATTCGATTGCGGAAGTTAGACCACTATTTGGGTTTATTTCCGTCGGTTCCAAAAAGGCTTTTAGGCTTTGTAATAATAACTATGCCACAAACCCTCATTTGCTTACTATTTCATGGCTTGTACCTGGACCTAATGATACCTGTGAAGAAATATGTCCCTCAGAATTTGAAATTGGATGTGAAATCGATCCTCCTTTTGACAAAAAATGCTTTGAAATAGTAGACGATAGTATTCATTGTGAATCAGATACCTATTGTTTCAAAATTAAAAATGTAAGCCAACCGGCATTTGACATTAATAGTGTAGACCTATATGATTTGTCAGGCTCGCTTGGGTTTACTCCAAGTGGTAGAATAACTATACCTACATTGACCTCTGGGAATACCTCAGATTGGATTTGTGTGCAATATTTTGGAACAAGTGCAGGTGACAATGTTTGTTACAAACTATCTGCTCATAATACACCAGCTAATCTGCCGCCAACTACTTGCTGTACAGATACCATAGAGACCTGTTTTACCATTACTGAATGTGACAGTGAAGCATGTGCTGGGTGCCCCGCAGGTACCACACAAGGTCAAAATCTAATTCAAAACGGCGATTTCGAAATAGGAAGCGGATATTCAGGAGGCTGGTATAGTGGCTACGACCTTAAACTAGTAGGTCTTATGGGAAGCAATGATTACTCTATTCGTAACTCAACGAATTTGGTCAATAGTCAGTGGCAAGCCGTTGATCACACAAATAATAATCCGAGTGGTAACTTTTTAGCACTGGACGGACCATCTAGCAATATCGCTTATGGAGTCACCATAAATGTGAAACCTAATACTGATTATGTATTTTGTATGTGGGTCGATAATTTGGTAAGAACCAGTACTTCTAGTGCACCTATTATCCGTGTAGACATCGGATCGACTAATGTATTATCTGGACAGTTATTACCTAAAAACCCAGACGGATGGCAGCTAATAACAATTAATTACAACTCTGGATCGAATAGCGGATTAGTTGATATTAAAGTAAGGGATATTTCGACAACTTATTTCAATGATTGGGCCATAGATGATGTCTCATTTATAGAATGTACGGTTATCGAACCTCCTTGCTGTGCTGATTTGGATACGACAGCAATATGTGATTATTATAATGCGAACATTACTTTAAGTAGAAATGAATGCGAAGGATGTGTTTTTGTAAATTTGGATAGTTGTGATATTGGGTCGGTAGATTTTGGCAATGGACCAGTCCCAATTCAGGACAACATTGCAGTGTGTAATATGTTCAACGCAAATGGCAATTATACATTTACGGTTACCATCCAAAGATTCAATGAAAATGATAGCCTTTGCTTTGAAAAAGAATTTGTAAACTCCATTTTTATTGAAGAGTGTACACCAATTTCAGCAGGAACTTGTATTTCATTAATTGATGGAGCATTAGACTGTGAGAATGGAGAATATTGCTTCAAAGTAGTCAATAATACTGCTAATCCAGGATTCTCATTTGCTTCTATTGCTTTAATCAATGAATCTGCAGGTCATACTTTTAATCCTGATCCTATAAGTTTGGGTAATCCAATAATGCCTGGGGATACTTCAGGAATTATTTGTGTCACTTATTTGGGAGCCAATCAAGGAGATGATGTTTGCTTTGATCTAGTGGGACATAAGGAGGATTTGGCAGCAGGAGATGAACCTACATTTTGCTGTGCTGACACCGTCAGATATTGTTTTATAGATACTTGTTCAACTTTTGATCCGTGTTGTGATATTACTGATAAGGAGATGTGTGATTTTCTTGATATTGGGATAGATTATACTTTAGATCAATGTAACCTTTGTTTGCCTTTTGAAGTAGACAGTTGTATGGTCATAAAAGTTGACTTTGGAGATGGTAATATGTCAGAATCAACTGGTGGAGGTGAAATCTGTAGAATGTATGAAGGTCCTGGCACATATGCTATAAATGTACGATTAGAACGATTTGCGATAGATGGGTCAATATGCATGGAAAAAGATACAACTTTTGAAGCTGTTGTTGATTGTCCATCTCCAGGGTGTGATGTTAATGATTTGGACATTTTTAATGCTATAACTCCGAATAATGATGGATTGAATGATGTATTAGTGATTGATGGTGAAGATGATTGCCCAAGAGATATTAAAATCTTCAATCGTTGGGGTCAAATGGTGTGGTCTGAAAAAGATTATAATAATGGATGGAAGGGTCAAAGTTTCAATGGAGAAAATCTACCAAATGGTACTTATTTCTTGATTGTTGAATACCCATTTGTGGATTCTAAAGAAAAACGAATGTTCCAAACATTTATTGACATTAGAGATAACTAAATATTCTAATGAATAAGTCTAGAGTTGAACCAAATTTGACTGGGAAGGCAAAGTTGGATTTAGCTCTAGATTCTTATTAAGTAATTGAAAATCAATGATATGAAAAATTTATACATAATATTTACATTTTGTTTTTTGTCGCTAAATTTGATGAGTCAACAAGGAATAATTCTGACAAAATATTCTTTTAATGAGATGTTTTTTAATCCTGCATATGCAGGCAGTACGGGAGAAGATCAGGGCACAGTTTCACTTCAATACCGTAATCAATGGCTTGGTGTAGAAGGTGCTCCTGAAACGTTTTTGCTAGCTAGTGAATATTCATTTTTTGACAATAAACTTGGACTAGGCATCACACTAGGACAAGAAAATATTGGGGTGACAAGTAATACGGAAGCTACATTAAATTCAGCTTATAGAATACAGTTAGGAGAAGGCTTTTTGAGTGGTGGAATTAGAGCAGGATTTTCATACATCAACTCAGATTTTTCCAAACTTAATATCAAAGATCAAGGTGATGTTTACCAGGCTGGAAATGAAAAACTTTCTCTATTTAGTGTAGGAGCAGGAGTGTTTTATCACCAAAATGTATTAAGCATAGGATTTTCCTTGCCAAATATCGTTTCAATAAGTGATGGAACGGTAAAAAAAGTACAACACTTTTATGGTCATTTGGAAATCAAAATTGGTGATGAATACTCTACTATTTTGTGGCAACCTAATATGCTTGTAAAGTATGAGAAATCTGTGCCGCTTCAACTTACTTTAGGATTACAAGCTTGGTTTAAAAAACGCTTTGCGCCTGGAATTCATTATAGGCTAGGGGAGTCAATAGCTTTGAGCTTTGAAGTAGCTATTAATGATCAATTTAGCCTTTCCACTGCTTATGATTTCACGACAAATGATCTCTATGATTACTCTTCTGGTAGCCTTGAACTTATGATGTCTTATAGATTTGGTGACCTAAAATGATAAATCGTATAGTAAATCAAAAAAAAGCACTCATAAATGTTGATTATGAGTGCTTTATATCTATTTAAAAAGAACTTAAGGTTTAGTTTTTGAACAACTTTTTAGTTATTGTTTTATCACCATTATACAATTGTACAAAATATAAACCTTGAGTTAATTGCGATATATCCAATGAAGTTGTTTTAGTGAAATTAGAAGCTTTTATTTTTTGTCCTTTAATATCAAATAAAGTATATTCATAATTAAGTTCTTCACCAGAAATAGTCACAAAATCTAAGGCTGGTTGCGGAAAAATTGAGATTGATGCCTCAGTCAAATCATTTGATGAAGTTACGATTTCTGAAAGGACAAATGTTGAACTAGTAGCTCCATCTCCGCCTGGATTACCATTGCCATTTACAGCATTTGCTGAAAAATAAAAAGTTACATCGCCAGATCCAGCTGATGGTGCCGTCCACTTTGTATTAAACTCATTTGAAGAACTAGGAGAATTATGTTCAATATAATCTCTATCTCCTAATGTCACAATCTGCATATTATTCCCAATATCGCTCCAATTACTAGCGGAGGAATTGTCTGCATCCAGAGCAACCATTTGAAAACCAAATGCACTTGGACTACCTGAAGTTTGGGTTGCTAAAGTTATATCATATGTTTCACCTGGTATAAATGATGACACAGGATTCCCATTTAGATCTAAAACAGTCAGATCAGCACTAGGAGAGAATGTCCCAGATGAATGGCAACCTGAAGATGCACAAGTCATGTTTGAGTCTCCAGGAGCTCCAGTCACTGCTTGACCAAAGACATTTCCTCTTCCTGAAGAGTTAGACATCAAGCCGATGAGAATTAAAATAGAACAAGCAGTTAGAAATACGTTATTTGTAAAGATTTTATTCATAAGGTTTTATTTTTTTTACGAAACTAATAATAGTGAACACAACTACGGGCAGATATTTAAAAATCCAATTTTTAAAATCGCCAAACTATCTTATATAATTCTGAATCTTAAATTTTTATTGATTCTTAAACATTTAAAGGAACAGTAGAATGAGCTTCAATTTTATGTATAAAAAACAAATTAGGATTGTAAAATCATGGTCTTTCTAAGTTTTTGGCATTCAATTTGCCTATACATATATACTGATGTGTGAAAACATCATAAAAAACGTACACAAATTTTACAAACCAGCCAATAATGGAAACCAATATAGTTGTATTGGATTGCCAAAAGATGTTTGTTGAGGGGCTAGATGCATATTTTAAATTATACGAAAAGAAGTATAAAATATCCAATCAAGTCTGCTCAGCGGAAGAGCTTCAGAAAGCAATCTTAGTTGATGAATTTGATATATTGATAATGGAGTTAAATATTCCAGATCAAGATGGTTTAAGCTTAATACAGCACTTGAGAAAAGAAAATCCTGGAATAAAGATTTTGGTTTTATCTTCTTATACAGATTCTAAGCTCGTCCGTAATGCCATGATAAATGGTGCTGATGGCTTCGTGGATAAGAAAAGTACCTTTCGAGAGCTTTTATATGCCCTTGAGGAAATTAAAGAAGGCAATACCTATATAGGTGATGGACTTCGGACTTCTCCAGCAGCATTTAAGAAAAAAGTAGAACCTACTGTAGTAAAAAGTGAGTATAACGATACTTTTACATTAAAACAAAAATTAACCAAGCGTGAACAAGAAATTTTAGAATTAATCACGCAAGGAAAAAGTAACAAACACATTGGAAAAGAATTATATATAAGCTTCCAAACTGTGGGCGTTCATAGAAAAAATATTATGAAAAAATTAGGCATAAGAAATACTGTATCATTAATAAAATTCGCTTTAGAAAATCATTTGGTATAGTTTATGCACTAATATAATAAATCGAAAAAAAAAACGAGTTCCCCCAGAGTTCATTGCTTGATTCTCTTCTTGGATAACTGAACAAATAAAATTAGACAGAATCATTTTTTTAGCAAAAATTTTTAAAACCGATTTATCTCATGGAAATGGAGAATTTTACCACTAAAACGAAAACCATATTTGATAAGTTTATCAAGTTAGGTTTTCTCTCTGCGTTGCTCCTATTATGTGCTTTTGACACAGCTTCGGCTCAATGTCCACTAGGATGTAATAATAGCGTTCAGATCTCTTTAGATACAGACTGTAGCGTGGAAGTGACACCTGATATGGTGTTAGAAGGACAAGGTACAATGGGCTGTGATTATACAGTTAGTGTACTAGGTTCTAATGGACAGCCAATACCAGGTTCACCAATTGTAGGTGCCGCTTATATTGGTGAAACCCTTACTGTTAAAGTATCTCTAGGAGCAAACAGCTGCTGGGGTACTATTACTATTGAAGACAAATTGCCTCCTGTTATCGATTGCCCTGAAGACATGACGGTTAATTGTTATGAATCAAGCGATTTTCCTAATCCAATTGCAACAGACAATTGTGATGGAAATGTTGCTGTGGACATCGTTAGCGATGAAATAGTTGATTTGGATTGCAATGACAATTTCAGTGCTAAAAGAACAATTATTTATCAAGCTACTGACGATTCAGGTAACAAATCTGCTTTCTGTACTAAATGTATCTACTTCGAAAGAATTGGACTTGACGACATCGTTTTTCCAAATAACAAGGATGATGTTGAAGATCCAGCTTTGGAGTGTGATAATATTCCATTTTGGGATGCTGATGGTGACTTTTACCCAGATCCAGAAGAGACGGGTACACCTACCACTACAGATGGGTTCAATATTTTCCCTAATAATTCATACTGTGAGTTGAATTCTACTTATTCAGATCAAGTACTTCCAATTTGTGAGTCAAGTTTCAAAGTATTGAGAACTTGGACTGTGTTAGATTGGTGTACAGGTGAAATATTAGAAGAATTTCAAATCATAAAAGTAGTAGATAAAGAAAATCCTATTGTAACATGTGTACCTGATAATCCATTTGCAGTTTCTGCTGATCCATATGATTGTGAAGGAACATGGGTAGTGCCACCACCAATCGTAATTTATGATTGTAGCTCTACTTCATTTACAGTTGATTATCTAGTCGCTGATGATAATGGAGATCCACCAGTGAATGGTATATACATTGATACTAATGTAAGTACAAATTCAAATGGAGATTATGTAATTTCAGGATTGCCTTTAGGTAGAACTTGGATTAGATATACTATCGAAGATGACTGTGGTAATGTAGAATTCTGCTTTACTGAAATCGACGTTATCGATGACGTACCTCCAGTACCAGTATGTGATGAATTTACTGTAGTTACATTAACTAATAATGGGTTTGCTCATATTTTCGCTCTAACATTTGATGATGGTAGTCACGATAATTGTAGCGATGTAGAGTTCGAAGTAAGAAGAATGACTTCAGGATGTGGTGTTAGTACAACTGTATGGGCAGAATATGCTGAATTCTGTTGTGATGATATAGGAAAAGAAATCATGGTTTCTTTAAGAGTGACTGATAAGAGTGGAAATTCTAATACTTGTATGGTTATAGTTAATGTACAAGACAAATTAGATCCTGTTATCGAATGTCCACCAAATATTACAGTTGATTGTGGTACTGATATTGAAGATTTTGATATCACAGGATTACCTACAGCTTCTGATAATTGTGGAGACCCAACTGTTACTCATAATGATTCAGGTTCATTGAATGATTGTGGAATAGGTACAATATTTAGAAGATGGACTGCTACAGATGCTGGTGGAAGATCTGTAAATTGTACTCAACGAATAACAGTACAAGATTTCTCACCATTCACAGGTTCATCCATAAACTGGCCTTCAAATAAGACGCTTAGTGGATGTGCTAATATTGACACCGATCCTTCAAATACAGGAATTCCTACATATAATGACGACCAATGTAGTCTGGTAGCAGATACTTATGAAGATCAAACATTTACCTTCGTAGATGGTGCTTGTCTTAAGATTTTAAGAACATGGACTGTAATTGACTGGTGTACTTTTGATCAGAATAATCCTTATGATGGAGGAATCTGGCAGTATACTCAAATAATTAAGGTGAATAATACAGTTAAACCAGTGTTTGCTACTTGTTCAAATATTACTATAGATGCATTCGGTGAAGACTGTGATGGATATGCTGAGATAATTGTAAATGCGACAGATGATTGTACTCCAATAGAAGAGTTGAAGTATTCATATACAATTGATCTTAACAATGACGGAAGTATTGATGCAGCGGGTGGATCAAATGATGCTAGTAGAACTTTAGATGTAGGTACTCATAAAGTAACATTTACTGTAGAGGATCAATGTGGAAACCAGTCAGTATGTATGTTTGAAGTGAAAGTTCAAGATAAGAAGAAGCCAACACCTTACTGTTTGAGTGAAATTACAACTGTAATTATGCCTTCATCAGGAATGATTGATATTTGGGCTTGGGATTTTGACCTTGGTAGTTTTGATAATTGCCCTGGTGATGTATTTATTTCATTCTCTAGTAATGTAAATAATACACAAGCAGTGTTTACTTGTAATGACTTAGGAATAAATGAATTGGAGATTTGGGTAACTGATGCTTCAGGAAATCAAGATTTCTGTACTACACAAGTAAATATCCAAGATAATGGTGGATGTGAAGGAAGTAAAATCATTGGAGGAGATATCGCGAATGGTGTAGATGAGATGATAGAAGAAGTTATGGTAACATTGCAAAATATGTCAACTTATGAGACTGAGCAGTATATGACTCCTTCATCAGGACACTACCAGTTTTTAAATATGCCTGAGAATATTGATTATCAACTAAAAGCAGAGAAGAATAGTGAGCATAAAAATGGAGTATCTACTTTGGATCTTGTATTAATACAAAGACACATTTTAGGATTACAATCTCTAGACTCTCCTTACAAAGTAATAGCAGCAGATATTAACAGTAGTGAAAGTGTAACATCTGCTGATCTATTAGCGCTAAGAAAGTTAATCTTAGGAATCTGGACTGAATATCAAGACAATTCTTCATGGAGATTTGTTGATGCAGAACAAGATTTTGCAAATACTAATGATCCTTTCCCTTTCACAGAGAAGATTTCAATTCAAAATTTCTTTGACGGAAACACAGGAAATGACTTCGTAGGCGTAAAGATTGGTGATGTGAATAATAGTGCAGCTCTTAACTTAGATTCAGAAAAAGAGTCTACAGTTAGAAGCAGCAAGACACTTACACTAGCATTAGTAAATGTTGAATTTGCAAAAGGAGACTTAGTAAGTATTCCTGTAACAGCAGAAAATTTTGATGAGATGATAGGATTCCAATTTACAATGGAAACGGAAGGTCTAACATTCGAAAATATTGAAGCTGGTGCATTAGAAATGACAAATGCAAATGTTGGAAACTTCGCAAAAGAAAATGCAATGACATTCAGTTGGAATAGTATTAATGATGTGACTGTTAGCGCTGACGAGGTATTGTTTACAATAGTAATGAGAGCAAAAACGAATGACAAATTAATAAACGCTCTTGCAATATCATCTACAATAACTACTGCTGAAGCTTACACATCTTCACTTGAGATTGCTAATGTAGAAATGAGTGTAAGAGATGTTAGTAACAATACAGAAGAGGTAGGATTTGAATTGTATCAAAATACTCCTAACCCGTTTGACGGATTGACAACTGTCCCATTCAATCTTCCGAAAGCTGGAAATGTGACTCTAAATGTATATGATATTACTGGTAAAGTAGTATTATCTCAAAGAGGAAATTTCACAAAAGGAATGAATGAAATTAAAATTGAAAGTACAGATTTATCAGTAAGAGGTATTATGTATTATCAACTTGAATTTGATGGAGTGGTTGCTACAAGAAAGATGATTTCCATGTAATCCATTATAAAATATTTTATAAAAAGCTCTTGCCGAGAAATTGGCAAGAGCTTTTTTGTTTTCCTATTGTCATTTATTTTTGTTTTTGTATTTCTGCAAACGGACCTTTCATCCAAGGCCTATGCTTTAAGAATTAAAAAAATCCATTATATTTGCCCCAAGCAGTAATTTTACGTCCCTTCCATAATATTTACTCTAGTTTTAACAAATTATGAATTTCTTTAATATGTTTGGCTAGATATTTGTAAACAATTAAGATAAATATTTGATTTTTTTGTAATATATACTTGTACACATTATTACTTTCAAAGTTATATGTTAGTTTTGTGTGCTATTATTAATAGATAAAATTGCCTCAAGCATAATGATGAAGAGATATTTGTTATCAATTATTTTGGGATTTCTAGTCATGACGAATATATCGTATGGTCAATTAGAAATCAATTTTGCTAGTGAAACAGCAAATACCAATGGTACAGTAGACATCGATATTACGACAAACGGATTTACGAATATTTCTGTTTTGCAGTTTTCTGGCGGCTGGGATAGCCTCGTAATGAACTTTAATTCTGTGACATTCACTAATCCATCTCTGCCTGATTTGACATCGGCTAATATCAGTGGTCCTATTGGAGCATCAAATGTTGATCCAGGGCAATTTTCTTTTTCATACAATAATGCCACCGGAAATGGAAATCTTGATGATGGAGAAGTATTATTTACCATCAGATTTGATATCGTAGGAGATGAATGTGATGAAACTACTATTGAATTAACAGGAGATCCTGCACCAATAGAAGCTTTTGATGCCGATTTCAATGAATTGACAGTATCTTCTCAATCTGGGGTAGTAATGATAAACGGCACAGACTGTGGCGTTGGTGGGGATGAAATTACTTTCACCGCAGCAATGGTTACAGCTGATGAAGGAACTAATATATGTGTGCCTATAACAGTAGCGAATTTTATCGATATACAGTTTGGAGCAGGAACTATATTGTGGGATCCTACAGTGATTTCGTATACAGGGATTGGAAATGCAGCTTTAGTGGGTTCAGCAGCAATTACACTGAATGAATTGAATGTGGTTGGTGGAGAATTGAAGTTTCTATGGGAAAATATTGATCCTGGTAATCCACTTTCCATTCCCGATGGTGATGTTCTTTTTGAGATATGCTTTGATGCAATCGGTTCTCCAGACGAAATGTCTCCAGTTACATTGTCTACACAAGGTGATTTAGGTTTTGAATGGGGAACGGATACAGATGAGTCACTTCCTCAAATTCTTAATGATGGTAAGGTGACTATAGAGGAAGCATTTATAGATCCTTTTACTTTAATAGTTTCGGATGTAACTATAAATGAAGACAGCGCAACTGTATGTGTTGATATATCAGTTGAAAATTTTGATGACATTATTAGTACTCAGTACGTGATTACTTGGGATGAATCGATATTAATCAATGCCACACCAAGTAATTTTAATCTTGGTGGCTTGACTGCAGGTAGTTTTAATATTGATGGAAATTGCGCAACATTAAGTTGGAGCGGAGTGCAAGGTGTAACACTAGCTGATGGTACAGTGATATATTCTATGTGTTTCGATCTTATTGGAGGTTGTGATGTTACGGCAGTTGTAGATATAGTTGCAAAAGGAAGTACAGAAATAGAAATAGTTGATAGTAATACAGATGTACTTTCAAATGTGTCTGTGAATGCAGGGAGTGTTTTTGTGGAGTGTAACACTGACGAAAACCCTTGCGAAATGTTATCAACTGATAAAACATGTATTGGTGAAGCAGGAGGAAATGTTATTGTGAATGTAGGTACTGACAATTGCACATATTCTTGGGCTAATAGTTTAGGTGTTGAAGTTTCGACTGATAAGAACTTACTAGGTGTAGTAGCAGGTACATATATTCTCACAGTGACTTGCAATGGAATCGAAGATTGTACTCTCTCTGTGGATGTAGAAAACTTTGCTGATCTTGATATAGATGGTGTTGTTACCAATGCCGGATGTGGAGATTTAGGAGCTATAAATGTGACTGTAGGTTTTGGAAGTGGAGATTATTCATATAACTGGAATCCAGCTCAAGATGATTCTCCAAATATTTCAGACTTAGATCCAGGATCATATCTATTGACAGTTACAGATAATGTTAATAATTGTACGAAGACTGCTGAATTTGATGTTGTTAATGAAGTTGAAGACCTAGTTATAGCATCTTCAAATATAGTAGATGAGACTTGTATTGAGAATGATGGAAGAATTTCATTAACTATTGATGGAGGTTGTGAACCATATACATTTGCATGGTCAGATACTAGTATTGGGAATACACCAAATGCTATTAATTTATCAGCAGGAAATTACGCAGTTACAGTTACAGATGATTCATCTCCAGGTAATACAGTTAATGGTTCTTTTACTGTTGATGGATTTATTCCTATGATGGAAGATGGAGATGCAGTTATTAATCCTTCTACTGGTGTAGATGGGAGTGTAACTATCATGATAATAGGAGGAACACCAAGTTATAATTATAGTTGGGCAGGTCCAACGACTGGTTTGCCAAATAGTAATAGTATTACAGGGTTAATGCCTGGAGATTACAATGTTACTGTGACAGATGCTAATGGATGTCAAATTACTGGTGGTCCATTTGAAGTACTTTTTGATGATACAACCGCTATGGATGTTAAAATTGAAGGAGTACAAGCTGTAAATAATGAAGATGGATTTTCATTGTTATGCAACGGGGATTCTAACGGAGTCATTTCAGGTACGATTTCAGAAGGTCAAGGACCTTTTACTGTTGTATTGTCAGGAGATGAATCAAGGACATTTGAAGTTGATAATATTAGTGCATTTATGATAGATACCTTATCTGCGGGTACATATACTGTTGCAGTTTCAAATGAATTTAATACCGTTAGCGAGGAAAATATTATTATTTCTGAACCAGATGCATTAACATCATCTGTTGAGTCAGGGTGCGATAGTGAAGAACAATGTGATGGATTTATTGATTTGAATATTTCTGGAGGATCTGGGATTCTATCTTATGTTTGGGGAGATACTAATCTGAGTGGAGGTTCAGTGAATGATTTATGTCAAGGGTCGTATTCTGCTCTAATTACTGATGAAAATGGTTGTCAAATAACGGAATCTGTAATAATTGAATCTTGTGAAGGACCTGAAAATCCAGACTGCTATCAAGTTAGAGATGTGATTACTCCTAATGGAGATGGAATGAATGATCAATTTATTGTTACCTGTATAAGTGAATTCCCTTCGACATTAGAAGTTTATGATAGGTGGGGGAAGTTAGTCTTCAATCAAGATTCGTATGATGGTACTTGGATGGGTATATCAAATTCAAATGAAGAATTAATTGAAGGAGGCTATATGTATATAATTAATATTGATTTCGGACAAGGGAGAAGAGAGATAATGAAAGGTACTATAACACTTCTAAGAGACTAGACTTTTAATTAAGTATATAAATTGAATACTATAATGAAATATATATTATCATTCTGTTTTATTGGATTTCTTTCTGTTTGCTTCTTAAGTTCTATAAATGGACAATCTAGGTATTTTGATGAAAGGTATATTTATTCGCAACATAATATATATCCTTCTTTAATAAATGCTGGAGCAATAGGAGCAAATGATTATCAAGAAATCTTTGTAAACTTTAGAAATACTTGGGCTGGATTTACTGATTCGCCAAAAACAATTGCTATTGGATACAACGGTCCTGTAGGAAACCGTTTAGGTTTTGGGGCTCAATTGTTAAGTGACTCGTATGCATCTTTAAATACTACAAAAGGTCAAATTGGGCTTTCTTATACGATTACATCTCCTACAAATAAGGTTGGATTTGGAATCTCTACGGAATATATCCAACATAATTTATCTGGTTCTGGGTTAACGAGCCCACAAGTAGACAAAGACGATCCATTAATTTTACAAAGACTTGATGGCACACAATACTTTGATGCTTCATTTGGAATATATGGACTTTATAACGATAATTTAAGATACGGAGTCTCTTTTCCATCTTTAATTAGTAGTAGAATTAGCGACACAGGATCTGATTTTGATAGGTCTATCGGCTATATCTTTCAAATTGGATATAGATTGGAATCTGAGACTACCAAGATTTCAATAGAACCAGGATTAGTTATTAAATCGCTTATGAACACGCCTTCACAAATTGATTTGACGGCTAAGTTTGGATTTTTGGAAGACAAATTAACTGGTGGCATAGCTTATACTCTAGGAGGAGATAAGAGATTAGGCTTTTTGATAGGGACGTCTATAGAGTCTTTGCGCATTAATTATATGTACAATGTGAGTTCAGCAGATATTCAAACCTACAATAATGGATCACATGAAATTTCAGTTGGATTTAGGTTTGGTAAGACTACTACATCAGTGTCACCAATTGAAAATGGTGTAAAAGAGTCTGGGATTTAGATTTATTAAATTTTATTAAAATATATAAAAACCTATGTGTTCCTAAAACACATAGGTTTTTTTTATATATAAATTTTTTTCGTTTAATATAATTGTTACCTTTGCAAAGTAATCGAGATAGGTAACTGTCTGGTTTATACATATTAATATATATTACCATATGAAAAATACCCAACCTTGGGTATTAGTCAGGTGAAGGTAAAATGTATCTTTGTGTTTCGTACAAGTATAAAAGTGCTTGTTCGATAAAATATAGAAAACGAAAACTACACTTAGAAGGCTCAGTTTAATAACTGGAAAAAGACGAAAATTCCTATCCTGTTTCTTCTACACAATTTCTATTAATAAGGTCTTAATTGCGCAGTAGCTTATGCTCTGCTTATTATTTATGGCTAATTATTTAAATGAATATAATTTTATAACCAAAACTCAATCTTATGTTAAGTAAATTTATTTACAGATTTATGACGGTTGTTCTACTTGCGCTTATTACGCAAGTCGGCTTTAGTCAGAATTATGTAGATTCAGATTCTGCTGAAGAGATCTTGCAAGAAGCAATTGATCATTTGCAATCTGACATTGACGGACCTGGATACACAGGTTTATTACAATTTCAAGGTGATTTGAGTAACGACAAAATTAGTTTACAGTTGATGAAGACTGTAAAAGAAGATATCGCTACTGAGAAAGCTGTAAAGCCAGTTATGGATGCATGGTATGAAAAAGCCGATGCTGAAGTTGCTGAGAGAAAAACTAAATTAATTTTAGCTTTAGACAAAGTTAAAGAACTATTATCTTAAAATTAAAAACCAAAACTCAATCTCATGAAAATAAGATTATTGACATTGCTTTTTGCCCTTGTGGCGCCTATGTTGGTATTCGGTCAGACGATCACTGGTACTGGTGGAGCTTTTACTCCTCCAGGTACAACTAGTGGAGTCGTTTCATTTACTGCGACTGCAGCTGGTATTGCTGGTTCTACCCTTACGGGTGGTACTTGTTCAAGTACTGGATTAGTGATCGCAGATCAGGCCGTTCCTGCAACAATAGGATATAATACCGAAATTACTAATATTACTTTATTTAATGCGCAGCATACATTTGCTGCTGACCTTGACCTTAGACTTATTGCTCCAGACGGAACTGTATTGACGTTCAATTTGGATAATGGTGGATCTACTGGTTTAGATACTGCAACAGACATGTGTTATGACATAACGTCTACTGATTGTGCTGATACATGGACTTCATCAGGAAGTGCTTCGCAACCTGCGAATTGCTTGCTTTTTGAGACTGTAGAAAATACTTGTGGACCACTAGGAGCTGAATGGGCTTTTATTTGTGGAAACAACTCAGGTATTTTTGTCGGAGCAGCTGTAGATGGTACATGGACTCTTGAAGTTACTGACGATGCTGGTGGAGATACTGGTTCATTTGATAGTTTCTCAATCACATTTGGTCCTTTAACACCTCCAACAGTTGATCCAATGGGAGTTCCTGTTGATCTTTTAGCTTGTTGTGTAGATATTTGCGAATTAACTGGTCCAACAGAATTTAACTTTCCTTTAGAAGCTGGTGAGTGTGAAGAGGCAATCTTCTACCAAGCTCCTGGTATTGGAGGAGGACCTTCTTGTAAGTTCTGTCCAGAATTACCTGAAGCTACTTATACAATAATAGGAAATGTTGTAGAAACATTAGGAGCTAATGGTCTACCAACATCTGCTGTAATAAACGAAGGTGGAACTAATAGTTATACTATAACTGCTGGTACTGGTGCTACGTTATTCTTTGACTATCAATTCGTAGGTTCTACATTTTGGGATCCATTTACGATCGTAGGTCCTGCTGGTAGCCTTGTTACTGGTAATGCTGGATCAGTTGCTCAACCATTGCTTCCTGGTGAATCAGTTGTTGCTCAAATTGCATCTTTAGATGGTGTTATTGATGGTTCATCACTTACCTTAACAAACATTGGATTCTTTAATCCTGCGGATTATCCGTGTTATTTGTTAGAATTGATCGATGGTCCTGAAGTTGGATCTTATCAACCTGTTGGTTGTCAAGAAGCAAATTATACAGCTACACCATTTATTATCATAGGTGGTTCACCAACTCCTGATCTAAATGCTGTTATTGAATATACTCAGACTATATGTGTATTAGAATACAGTGGTCCTATAACTACTGCTCTTGCATGTAATGACCATATAAACATTTCAGTAGATGAGACTTGTAGTATTACTATGGGTGCTGATCTATTCTTAGAAGGTGGACCATATGGATGTTATGATGATTATGAAATCAACATCTGGATATATGGTAGTGAAAATAACCAAACTGGAAACGTAAGTGGCGCTTCTATTGATTTTGGAAACCTTTTAGGTACTCATACATATGAAATTACTGATCCAAACACTGGAAATACTTGTTGGGGAACATTTACTGCTGAAGATAAATTAGCTCCAACTTTAACTTGTAATGATTATACTATTAATTGTACTGAAGGTACTGTAAATAGTCCTGTTGTTGAAGATGTTTCTGCAGTGACTATTCTTACTGATCAAGTTAACATTGGTAATAATTCATATAATGGCACTGTGCCATTTAATGTTGCTATTACAGACTTAAATGCAATTATTGATGTATCAGTTAATAATAATCAGTTTAATTGGGGTGCTACAATAACAGCTCCAAATGGTGCTGAACTTTCTATATGGCCTGTTGGAATTGGAGGATGTGGAGATATAGACTTTATTGCTGATGATCAAGGACCAAATGGATTGACTTGTGTTCAATTTACAACTGGTGTAGCATCATCTACGATTGATGTTTTTGAAGGATTTGGATTTCCATATACACCTCTTGCGGCTGTAAATGGATCGAATTCAGGTGGAACATGGACAGTTAATGTTTCAGGCGGTGTAACAGTTAATGAGGTTACTCTATTATTCAACAATGGTGCTTGTTTATTAGTGCCAGGTGTTGTTGATGCTGATGCGTGTGGAAATACTTCTTACACTTATTCAGATTCTGAAGCAGACAATGGATGTGACGGGGCTACTATAACAAGAACTTGGTTTGCTACTGATGCATCTGGAAATACTTCAGATGGATGTGTACAAACTATTACTGTAACTAATATTGGTATTATTGATCTTCTTTTACCTCCAGCTCTTATTGTGTTGCCTTGTGGTAATGGAACTTCTCCTTATGATATCGTTGCTTACTTTGACAATCCATTAACTACTGATATTCCTTTATCAGCTAATTGTACATTGGATGTAATTGAAAGAAATGAAGGACACCCATTTGGATTCCCTCATTACTTCCAGAGAGGTTGTGATGGTAACAAACATCCACAAATAGTGGACAATAATGTTTGTAATATCTACGCTACTTATGCTGATCAAATAATCGAAGCTTGTGGAGCTGGATGTGATGGTAATGTAAAAGTTATTAGAACATGGACTTTACTTGATTGGTGTACTAATGAAACTGTACCTTTTACTCAGTTAATTAAAGCTGTAGATAATGATGGTCCTACCTTTTTCGTAAAAGATATTACTGTTAGTACTGATCCTTGGGGATGTGAAGCAAACATAGAAATTCCAGCACCATGGGAATTACATGATGATTGTACTTCAGATATTACATACTCAGTTTCAGGTCCTGCTGGAGTAATTATAGTTGGAGATTACATTTCTGGTTATACTGCATTAGGTGTTGCAAAAGGAGCTCATACATTTACTTATACTGCATATGATTGCTGTGGTAACGTAACTTCTGTAGATGCTACATTTACTGTTGTAGATGGAACACCTCCAGTAGCAGTTGCTAAGCAAAATATCGTTATTAGTTTAACTAGTAGTGGAACAAGTAACACTGGATTAGCTAAATTATATGCTGAGTCAGTTGATAACGGTTCACATGATGGATGTACTGATATTAAATTAGAAATTAGAAGAGACGAGGATATCTGTGACATTAGAGGTAATGCTACTTATAATGCTGATGGACACCCACAAGATGGAAGTCCTAATCCAAATTCTCCAAGCTATGACCCAGATGGTGGTGCTTATGTTAAGTTCTGCTGTGATGACATAACTAATTCTGTAGTTGACTGGAACGGTGATGGTGTAAACGATCCTGGATATGTTAAAGTATGGATGAGAGTATGGGATGATGGAGATATGGATGGTATCTATGGTACTGCTGGTGATAACTATAATGAAACTTGGACTTTTGTTAAAGTTGAAGATAAGTTAGCTCCTGCAATTGTTTGTCCTCCAGATGTAACTATTACATGTGATATGGATTATACAGACCTTAATATGACAGGTTCTGCAACCGGATATGCTTCTTGTGGAGGTATTGATGTTGAGTATAATGATATCATTATCAACCTTAACACTTGTAATGAAGGATTTGTCAGAAGAAGATGGAATATTGTTGGAAGATCAGATATTTTCTGTGACCAAACAATAACAATGGTCGGAATCGATGCTCCTGTTAATGTAAGTTTCTCACAAGTTGGAGACTTTACAGCTGCAAATTGTCCAGATATGATTGCATTGGGTGAACCTACATGGGTTGCTGGTCCTTGTGATGTTCTAGGATATACTGTTGATACTGATACTTTCTTCTTTGAAGATGGTGCTTGTTACAAATTAGTTAACTACTGGACAGTAATTAACTGGTGTGATTATGAACCAAATAACCCATTCTGGGATGGTCAAGGTCTATGGCAACATGTTCAGGTTATTAAAGTAACTGATGAAACTAAGCCAATAATCGAAGATTGTGACGATAGAATGTTTGCAATTAACGATCACTCAGATAGTGATAATGATGGTATAGTATGTGAAGCTAAAATTACTCTTACTAACGTAGCTACTGATCCAGGAAGTGATAACTGTCCTACTGGCTGGTTGAAATGGATAGTACTTATTGACTATTGGGGTGATGGTATTATTAATGCAGAATATAGTTCACACTTACCTTCATTTGATACTCAATTCAATGATACAAATGGTAATGGTATTCCTGATGTTTACTTAGCGCCTACTGCTAATGGAGAGACTGTTTCAGTTACTCTTCAAGATATTGAAGGTAGCATGAGTAGACATAAAGTATATTGGAAAGTTACTGATGGCTGTAACAATGTAACTACATGTGACTACGAATTTATGGTTGTTGACAAAAAAGCTCCTACACCTTACTGTGTAAGTTTAAGTACTGCTGTTATGGACATGGGTCCTGATGGTAACCCTGGTGTTGATCTTTGGGCAATAGACTTTAACATAGGTTCTTTCGACAACTGTACTGATCAAGAAAACTTAAGATATACATTTACTAACACACCTCCACAAGATGATCCTTTATATGATCCTGCACTTTATAGCTCATATAGAACGTTTACATGTGATGATGTTGCTAATTCTCCAGTAGAAGTTCAAATGTATGTTTGGGATGAAAAGGATAATGCAGATTTCTGTACTGTATTCTTAACAATCGTTGATAATCAAGAACTTTGTACTGAAGGTAGCAAAGCTGATATCGCGGGTACTATTGAGACTGCTACAGGAGTTGCGGTTGTTGATGTAGAAACTATATTAGCAGCAAATATAACTGAGTATCCTCGAACTGAAATGACTGATGAGAATGGTGGATATACTTTTGGAGACAATCCAGACGCTGTAGACTACGAGATTACTGCAAGCAAAGATGTTGATTACTTGAACGGAGTATCTACATTAGACCTTGTTAAAATCCAAAGACACATTCTTGGTCTTGAGTCATTAGATTCACCTTATAAACTTGTTGCTGCGGATGTTAATTTCGATAAGCAAGTTAAGGCAAGTGATCTTGTGGAAATTAGAAAATTAGTCTTAGGAATAATTACTGAATTCCCATCAAATGATTCATGGAAATTTGTTGACGGAGCTCAATCATTGACTATGTCTTCTGATTTGAATACAGTTAAGTATTTCATTGACATCAACAACTTACAAGTTGACATGATGGATAATGATTTAGTTGCTGTAAAAATCGGTGATGTTACAGATAATGCAGTTGCTAATATTGCTAATCAAACTTCTGAAGTTAGATCAAGCAAAACAATAACTCTTACTATAGCTGATCAGAAAGTAACTGCAGGTGAAACTGTTGAAGTTGCATTCACAAGTGAAGATTTCACTGATGTTTATGGTTACCAATTCACAATGGAACTTAACGGACTTGAGTTCGCTGGAGTTCAGAGTGGTGCAGTATCTATGAATGATGGAAATGTTGGAGTATTGTCAAGCAATATCGTTACTGTTAGTTACAGTAATACTGAAGCAAGAACAGCAGGTAATGCTGATGCTGTATTTACAGCTACATTCGTTGCTACTCAGGATGGTAACTTAGGTAACATGATTGATGTAACTTCTAAAGTAACTGAAGCTGAAGCATATGTAGGTCAAACTCTTGAAATCAGAGATGTAGTTATCTCAACAAGAGGTGCGATCACAAATGTAGATGCAACTGAATTATTCCAGAATGAGCCAAACCCATTCAACGGAGTAACAGTTGTAGGATTCAATCTTACTGAAGCTGCTGCTGCAACAATGACTGTTTACGATGTAACAGGAAAAGTAATCGTTAGAAATAACATTGATGGAGTTAAAGGATACAATACTGTAAACTTTACTGCAAATCAATTAGGAACTAGCGGTGTTCTTTACTATACATTAGAAAGCGGTGATTTCACAGCTACTAAGAAAATGATCATTATTGAATAATGTTCATATAATAAACTTAAAACTGAGTTAAGTTTAAATCGGTTTTTGGGATGGCCTCTCTTCATTTATGAAGGGGGGCTTTTTTTTTATTAATGCGCTTGGCATGCTGCACACACTTGAGAGTTGAAGTCACTTATGCGCCCGATAAGGCGGAAGCATTAGCCAAACTGCAAGGTGGATATCGTGAGGTATTAGCTGAAGGAAGCGAAAGGTAAAATAAAAAACATAAACTCGACGAACAGTAATCGTATATGAGGCTTTGATGTCGGATAAAGAGGCTAATATCTAAAGTCCAAAACTTGTACGGAAGGTATTAAAGAAATTACGACGGGTATATATGTGGAGGTGTAATTGGAATACCTAGGGAGGTCTCATAGATTTTCAACAATGTATGAGTATTCTGCCAAGTTCATATTAGTTCAAGTGATTATATGGATAAAGAACTGAACTTAAAATTTAGATTATGAAAACAGATTTAGCGGGAGATGAATTAGCAGCAGGAGTCTATACTAAAGAGTATGGAGCATATGAAATGGATTTTTGTCGGAAACTGAGAGAGGAATCATGAGTGCAGCAAACAGACCGAGGAAGACTGGAATAAATAATCAATGTAATAACGGATTAATGGCTTAAATAATCAGTTGGGGGAACATGACCTAAGCATACAAATGAGTGCTACGGAAAAATGGCTCAGCAGACATCGATGAGGTGGAAATTGAAGAACTTAAACCGTACATAGATGAGTATTCGTCAGTGATCAAATTAGCCTTGTTGGTAAATAGATGGTATCTAGAAAAGGTTTTGCAAGTGGAAATACCCAAAGAATCAGGAGTGATACTACTAGGAATACCAACAGTATTAGATTGTACAACAAACAATCCACCAGATACATGAACCTATATACTATCCAAGCTTCTCGAACAATAACTTTGGCTTTCGCCCCAACCGGAGTGCAAGGCGCTTGATTATTATGGAGTTTTATTAATAGCATTTCAAAAGAGCATTTTTACGGAATGATTTGAGTGTGTAACATAACAGGGGAATTAAATATGATTACGCACACTTTTTTAGTTTATGTGGATTATTTTTTTCTACTACATATTCCATAAAACTATCCCAATCTCGGTTTTTCTTGGCAGATCTTAA
>Ga0256847_1000255_pt1 | contig 36685 bp, 27 predicted proteins | sample TeddybearmetaG_FD_189099 | JGI IMG/M metagenome (GOLD analysis project Ga0256847, IMG submission 189099) | Hydrothermal vent microbial communities from East Pacific Rise, Pacific Ocean - Teddybear | ecosystem: Environmental > Aquatic > Marine > Hydrothermal vents | place: Pacific Ocean: East...
TCTTGGAATCTGATTTATTTAACGCGGGTGTTCGTCCAGCAATTAACGTTGGTATTTCGGTATCACGTGTGGGAGGTAACGCGCAGATTAAATCAATGAAGAAAGTAGCAGGTACTTTGAAACTAGATCAAGCTCAATTCCGTGAATTGGAAGCGTTTGCTAAGTTTGGTAGTGACTTGGATGCGGCAACCATGAACGTAATTGAAAAAGGAAAGCGTAACGTTGAGATTCTAAAACAAGCACAGAATGATCCTTTTACTGTAGAAGATCAAGTAGCCATCATTTATGCTGGTTCTAAGAACTTATTACGGAATGTTCCTGTTAATAAAATCAAAGAATTCGAAAGAGATTACATCGAATTTTTGAATGCAAAACACAGAGATATATTAGATACTTTGAAAGCAGGTAAATTAACCGATGAGGCTATCGACGTTCTTTCAACAGTTTGTAAAGACCTATCGTCAAGATACAATTAATAGTATACTGCCTCTAGGCCCTCGATATAAAGAGGGCTTGGGGATGGTTAAGCTAAAACTCAGATAAAGAGACTATGGCTAATCTTAAGGAAATACGAAATCGAATATCGTCCGTAGGGTCAACGATGCAAATTACCAGTGCCATGAAAATGGTATCTGCTGCTAAGTTGAAAAAAGCTCAGGACGCCATTACTGCAATGCGACCGTACGCAGATGCGCTTACTGCTTTACTGCAAAATTTAAGTGCCACCTTGGAAGGAGACAGCGGAAGTAAATTCGCTGACGAACGTGAAGTGGAAAAGGTACTAGTAGTTGCAATTACTTCGAATCGTGGTTTGGCGGGTGCATTTAACAGTAATATTGTTAAAGACGCTAGACGTTCTAAGGCAGAAACCTATGCAGGGAAACAAGTGGACTTCTTTACCTTAGGAAAAAAGGGTAACGATATACTTAGTAAAACGGAGACGATTGTTGAGAATAACAATCAGATTTTTGACGAATTGACCTTTGAAAATACATCGGGGATCGCTCAACAATTAATGGGCTTATTTGTTGAAGGGAACTACGATAAAATTGTATTGAGCTACAACAAATTTAAGAATGCAGCAACGCAAATTGTAATGCACGAGCAATTCTTACCAATTGTGGCTTCAGAAGAAAATGTGGCGACAGATACTTCTGCCAATGCCGATTATATATTCGAGCCTTCTAAAGAGAAAATCGTAAGCGAATTGATTCCGAAGAGTTTGAAAACACAATTGTTCAAAGCCCTTCGTGATAGTGTTGCAAGTGAACATGGAGCACGTATGACTGCCATGCACAAAGCAACCGATAACGCAACTGAATTGAGAGATCAATTGAAATTAAAGTACAATAAAGCACGTCAAGCAGCAATTACCAATGAAATTTTAGAAATTGTTGGTGGTGCAGAAGCATTGGCTGGATAAACCGTGCAGAGTAAATTAGTGATCCATTAGACTGGGGGGCTAAACAAGATTTTTTAAAAGACCTCATAGGATTCAAAACCTGTGAGGTCTTTTCTTTATGCAGGGTTTCATTTTTTGTACCTTTATGGCAGGACTTTTGATTTCCATAAAACAGAACCCTCGGACGTAGTAGTGGGGTTATTGAAATTACTTAAATAGCTAGGTCTCGACTGCGCTTGACCAATCACACGTATGAATTCAACTAAAACATGGACTAGGTCCGTTTTCGCTTCCGTGATACTTTTCGCTTTCTATAGTTGCGCGGGAGGTAAAGACACCGGATATTCTTTTGAACAGGAACCCCCATTTACCATCGGAACCGTTTATTATCAAGATTGGGTAGCGGGTGTGCGTGAGGGAGGTTCAGGAACCAATGTCCACATCGCCATAGATGGCTATGCTGAGGATGTTACTATTTTGAATATATTCTTCAGTAAAAGAAAAGAAAAGGCGCAAAACTCACCGCAAAATATCGATCAATACATCGGTTACTTTAAAAACGAAGGCAGACCGGATATTGTAATGGATGGGGATCCAGTAAAAGAAGCTCAAAATACACCTCCAGAGGCTTTTCCGTTTCAGTTAAAGAATAATGAAGCGGTACTAAGCTACCTTCATAACAATGAAGTAAAGTATGTAAAACTAGTCAATATGGAACGCAAGCCTATGATTGCCTATCCTAGTGCTAAAAACGATGAAAATTAATTGATATTGGCGGGACCAGACTAAGCTCCACCGAAAACCCATTACCCTTAATACAATTAAACTACAAATGACAAACGCTGCTGTTGGGATTAAAGTAATAAACAAGTCCAATCACGACTTACCTCATTATGAAACTCCCGCTTCAGCTGGAATGGATTTGAGAGCCAATATTGAACAGCCCATCAACTTAGCTCCTTTAGAAAGGGCTATTGTGAAAACAGGCATTTTTATTGAATTACCCATAGGATATGAAGCTCAAGTACGTCCACGTAGCGGATTGGCAGCCAAAAAAGGGATTACTGTATTAAATGCTCCAGGCACTGTGGATGCAGATTATCGCGGAGAAATCGGTGTAATCTTGGTCAACTTATCCAATGAAGATTTTACCGTTGAAAATGGAGAGCGAGTGGCACAATTGGTCATTGCAAAGCATGAAAGAGTGCTTTGGGAAGAAGTTGAAATACTTTCAGATACGGAACGTGGTGCTGGAGGATTTGGAAGTACAGGAACAAAATAGACGTCTTATGAGAATTATTAAAATTTTACCTTTTTACCTTTTGTCAGTTTCGGCTATTGCGCAAAGTAGTGACATTGAAGCTGTTTCAGAAAAAGCATGCAGTTGTTTGGATGAAGTTAGTCAAGGGCTTGTTCAAACAAAAATGTATGAGGAGATAAAGACCTGTATTGAATCTTCCATTACTTCGGAACAGCTATTGAGTAAATTATTGGGAGCCTATGATGAGATTAAGAAGGATTCAGTGGCCGAGGCTAACTCGTTAATCGCAGGGGATACTGTGACCACACCAAAGAACATCAATATTACCATTGTGATGGGTTTGGATTATGAAGAAGTAGAAGAACACTTACTTCGTAATTGCTCTAGAATGCAACAATTAATGACGACGGACAATAGACAAAGCGAAGTTTCAGTATCCGATAAAAAAGTGGCTTTGAGGTTATATGAAGAGGGGATGGAGGTGTATAGAGCAAAAGACTTTAAGGGCGCCGCTGCCAAGTTTAAGAAGGCTATTAAGAAGGATAGAAATTTCGCCTATGCTTACGATATGGTTGGTATAAGCTATAGAAGACTGGACGATTACAAGAATGCCTTGAAATATTACGACAAGTCACTCAAAATAGACCCAGAGGGCCGCATGCCATTAATGAATAAGCCCATTGCGTACGCTTTGATGAAAGACTATGAAAAATCTATTGAAGGATATCTAAAATTTATCGAAATCTTCCCAGATGACCCAGAAGGGTTTTACGGTATTGGAAGAATATATCACGCACTAGGGGATTATGAAAATGCCCTTGACAACATGATGAAGTCATATGTAATGTACAATGAAATAGAATCACCTTATGCCAGAGATGCCGAGTCCAATCTTTCTCTTTTTTATAAGGAGTTGAAAGAAAAGGATCAATTGGAGTTGTTCACTAAAATGGCAAAGAAGCATAAGATCGAATTAGGAGAATAATCACATAAACCCGTCATCAGAAGATGAAAATAATTGTCCCAATGGCTGGTCGTGGATCACGACTTCGCCCGCATACTTTAACCGTACCTAAACCACTTATTCCTGTAGCTGGAAAACCTATTGTACACCGTTTGGTTGCCGATATTGCTGGCGTACTGAATGAGGATATCGAAGAGATTGCCTTTATTTTAGGAGATCCTGCTTTCTTTGGAAATGAAGTGGTAGAAAGTTTAAAAGCACTCGCTATTCAACTAGGAGCCAAACCGAGCATTTATCGCCAACTAGATCCAAAAGGAACCGGGCATGCCATCATGTGCGCTGAGCCATCACTTTCGGGACCAGCTGTAATCGCATACGCCGACACCCTAATTAGAGCCGATTTCAACCTCGATAAGGATGCGGATAGCGTGATTTGGACGAAAAGAGTGGATAATCCATCTGCCTATGGAGTGGTCAACTTGAACGAAAAAGATGAGATTACAGAATTAGTTGAAAAGCCAAAAACGTTTGTAAGCAATCAAGCTGTCATTGGAATCTACTATTTCAAGGAGGTAGGCGAGCTTAAAAATGAACTGCAATACGTGTTGGATCATAACATTATTAATGGAGGAGAATATCAAATTAATGATGGTATCAAACGGATGATGGCTGACGGAAAGGTTTTTAAGACAGGAACGGTGGACGAATGGATGGATTGCGGTAATAAGGAGGTAACTGTCGAAACCAATGCAAGAATGCTAGGATTTTTGGCTGCCAGTGGCGAGCCTCTCATTTCAGAAAATATCAAAACTGAAAACTCACGCATTATCGAGCCGTGTTGTATTGCGGAAGGTGTTGTGCTAAAAAATAGCGTCATCGGCCCACATGTTTCAATAGGGAAAGGCACAATAATTGAGGATAGTAGCGTTAAGAATAGTATAATTCAGGAACAGGCGCTCATTAAAAATGCTACTTTAGACAATGCGATGATAGGAAATCACGCCAAGTTTGATGGTAATTTCAGTACTATAAGTATTGGAGATTATTCTGAATTGATTTAGCGGCAAACAAACCGCGTTAGAATTTAAGTTATGACTTATAAAAAATACATTTTCCTTTTTTTCTTTGGAATACTATGTGCGCCAATTGAGATGGTGGCTCAGGACGATGGGATAATCCCTACGGACGATCTGGGAAATGTTAGTGACGCCTTCCAAGAGAACTTTTTCGAGGCCTTGAAGCAAAAGGGAATAGAAAACTATGAACTCGCCTTAAACGCACTGCAAAAGGCTGAGAGGGCAGCGAAAAAGGACCCCAAGCAAGAAGCAGTGGTTTATTTTGAAACTGGAAAAAATTTAAAGTTTTTAAAGCGGTACCAAGAGGCCGAAGAGAATTTTCAAAAAGTACTTGAATCTCAAGGAGAACGCCTAGATGTGATGGAAGCTCTTTACGACCTCTATTATCTACAGCGTAACTACACCAAAGCTATTCCCTTGGTACAAAAGCTCATGGTCATTGACCCAGACTACAAGGAAGATCTTGCCAATTTATACAGCCGAACCAAGCAATACGATGAGGCTTTAACGCTATTGGACGAATTGGATGAAAGCTGGGGAGAAAGCGCCTATCGCAATGCACTAAGAAGACGTATTTATGGTGCAACAGGGAATAGCGAAGGAGCAATAAAGAACCTAGAAACAAAAATCGAGAAAAACCCTAAAAAAGAACAAGATTACCTTAATCTAATCTACTTATACAGTGAACAAGGTGATACAAAAAAAGCTTTTGAAGTTGCCAAGGAGTTGATTAAAAATCAGCCCGAATCACAATTGGCGCATCTGGCATTGTATAAATTCTATCTGGAGGAAGGTAATAGTGCAGAAGCTATGAAATCGATGAACGCTGTGTTCGGTGCTGCGAAAATTAAGAACGAAAGCAAATATAAAGTACTGGCCGACTTTTTAGGTTTTGTTGCTAAAAACCCTCAGTTTGAAGCGGATTTAGACACGGTGATTGCCCAGTTCTCACAGGAGGGTAATGGACAAGTGTATGAACAATTGGGCGACTACTTTTTGGCCAAAGACGACAAGATAACAGCACTCCGGTTTTATGAAAAAGGAGCAGCTTTGGATCAGGATAATTTTAGCGTGATTAAGAATACGCTCTTATTGCAAATTGACATCGAAAATTTTGAACAAGCCGCTGCGCTAAGTGAGAACGCTCTAGGAACTTTTCCAGCACAATCCCTGTTTTATTTGTTGAATGGAGTCGCGAACAATGGGCTAGAAAAGTATGACAAAGCCATTGAAAACCTTGAAATGGGATTGGATTTTATCCTCGATAACCCAAATATGGAGCGTGATTTTTATACGCAATTACAATTGGCGAATAACAAAAAGGGAGATACGATTAAGGCCAATGAATGGGCTAAAAGAGCTGCTCAAATAAACATACCTGATTAATGCGTTTTTTAAAGAATAGTATAGCAATTTTTGTCGTCCTTGTGCTTTTTAGCGCATGTGGGGGGGGGAAAACAGTGGTAGGTGGCATTCGTGCAGACCGAGCCTTAAATATTTCCAACATTATTGCAACGCACAGAGCTGCTTCTCCTAATTTTAATACGCTTGCCTCAAGAGTACAAGTGGTCTATAAAGACGATAAAAAAGAGCAGAGCATTACCGTAAGCCTGCGTATTAAGAAAGATGAGACTATCTGGATCAAGGCTTCCATCTTAGGAATAACCTTAGCTAAAGTGTTGATCACTCCAGATCAAGTGAGTTATTATGAATCCATTTCGAATACATTTTTTGATGGAGATTTTGCTTTGTTAAGTGAATGGTTAGGAACTGAACTAGATTTCGAAAAGACCCAGGCTATTTTATTAGGACAGTCGATTTTCGGATTGGATAAAAACAATTACGCTTCCTTGATTTCTGAAAATAAATATCAATTGGAGCCTAAAAAACAACCCAATAACTTTATTCATTCGTTGCTTTTGAATCCTGATAATTTTAAAGTTTTTGCTGGATCGCTTTCTCAGCCTCAGGACAACAGATTGCTTTCCCTAAGCTATGGGGATTATCAAGAAATTGATGGAGGGCATTACCCTTCTGAAATTTTTATCAAATCTTCGGAAGGTGGCAGTAATACCACAGTTGACGTTAAATACAAAAAGATTGACTTGAATGTTTCGGTGAATTTTACATTTAGAATTCCCGAAGGTTATGAAGAAATTCAGCTAAATAAATGAAGAAAACAACTTCTTACATCATAGTTCTGTTTTGCATTTTTATGGCATTTTCGGCCACTGCTCAGTCTAAAAAGCAGCAGGAATTGGAGGCTAGAAGACAAGCAATCTTGCAAGAGATTAAACAAATAAATAGCCTACTTTTTAAAACACAAGGCGAAAAGAAAAGTGTTTTGGCGGAGGTAGAAGATCTAGATCAACGCATTTCTTCACGTCAAAATTTGATACGGGTCACTAATCAACAAGCTAACTTACTCACTCGAGAAATAAATAGTAACCTTACAACCATAGATCAATTAAGAGGCGAATTGACAACCCTTCGGGAAGACTATGCTTCTATGATCAATAAATCATACAAGAGTAAGAGTGACCAAAGTAGAGTCATGTTTTTATTTTCTTCTGAAAATTTCTTACAAGCCTACAAGCGAATTCAGTATATGAAGCAATATACCAAGCATCGAAAGAAGCAAGGCGAAAGTATTAAAGCAAAGACGGCAGAATTACAGCTGTTGAATAAGAGTTTAATTCAGCAGAAAAAAGACAAAGACGTTCTCATAGCTGAGAATAGAATTGCTAAGAAAAAACTAGATGAGGAGAAACGGAATCAAGAAGCTTTAGTGACAAGTCTTAAAAAAGATGAGGGCAAGTTCGCTGGTCAAATTAGAACCAGACAAAAAGAAGCCAACAGGATTGACAGAGAAATAGATAAGATCATTAAAGAAGCTATTATCGCCTCCAATAAGAAATCTGGAAAGACAACGACCGTGAAGAAGTCCAGTGAAACATTTGCACTAACGGCAGAGGCAAAGGCTTTGGCGAAAAACTTTACGAGTAACAAAGGGAAATTACCTTGGCCTACAGAAAAAGGAGTGGTTGTAAAACGATTTGGAACCACAAGGCATCCTCAATTGGCAAACATTTCGACCTATTGTAGTGGCGTGGAAATTGCCACCGAGAAAAATTCGAAAGCCAGAAGTGTGTTTGAAGGTGAAGTGCTAAAAATTCAGAAAATAAAAGGGGCCAATAATGCTATTTATATTCAGCATGGTAGCTATATTACCATCTATCAAAACATTGTGAATATTAAGGTGAAGCGGGGAGATAAAGTGACTACCAAGCAGGAAATAGGGACCGTTTTTACCAATGCGGGCACTGGTAAAACCGTCCTAAAATTTCTAGTATATCAAAACGATAAAAAGATGAATCCTTCAGACTGGGTCTTCAGAATGTAGGCATTACAACACTTCAGTATCCGCACCTTCTTTGAGTGAAATAGCGGTGTTTTTAATAGCACCAAATCCGCCAGCAACATCTGCCAGATTGTGAATTCCTCTACTTTTCAAGATGGAAGCGGCAATGACACTTCGGTATCCACCAGCACAATGCACGTAAAAGGTTTTTTCTGAAGGAAATTCAGCTAAGTGATCATTCAGAAAACTAAGTGGTGTGTTTATCGCATTTTCAATATGCATAGTGGCAAACTCACTTTCTTTACGGACATCAAATACTGGGGTATCCGGATTGGCGAGTAAGCCTTCAAATGTTTCCGCAGAAATAGAGGTTAACGAATCTATTTCTTTCCCTGCGTTTTTCCAAGCTTCTATACTTCCATCCAAATAGCCAAATGTTTTATCAAATCCAACGCGAGAAAGTCTCGTAACCGCCTCTTCCTCTCTACCTGGAGTAGTAATAAGCAGCAATGGTTGTTCTACATCGGCAATTAAGGCGCCAACCCACGGGGCAAATCCGCCATCTAAGCCAATGAAAATAGATCTTGGCACATGACTCTTAATGAAATCTTCAGTTGTTCGTACGTCTAAAACAATAGCTCCTGTTTCGTTCGCAGCTGCTTCGAAGGCATCGGGAGTTAAGGCCTTAGTTCCTCTTTCTAAGATGACGCTTATGTCGTCATATCCTTCCTTATTCATCTTTACATTCAAAGGGAAATAAAGTGGGGGTGGAAGCAGTCCTTCCGTCACTTCTTTTACAAATTCTTCTTTGGTCATATCGGCTCGAAGGGCGTAGTTCATTTTCTTCTGATTACCGAGGGTGTCAACCGTTTCTTTCATCATATTTTTTCCACATGCTGAGCCGGCACCATGAGCCGGATACACAATGACTTCATCACCCAATGGCATTATTTTGAGCCGAAGACTATCAAATAAAATTTCAGCGAGTTGTTCTTGGGTCATCGTTGCCGCTTTTTGCGCCAAATCTGGTCTCCCTACATCGCCAAGAAAAAGGGTGTCGCCAGTAAAAATACAATGGTCATTACCCACTTCATCTTTAAGTAGGTAGGTCGTGCTCTCCATCGTGTGACCAGGAGTGTGTAATGCAGTAATGGTGATATTTCCTAATTGAAAAACCTGTTCGTCCTTCGCAACAATAGCTTTGAATGAAGGTTCAGCGTTGGGCCCAAAAACAATTGGGGCTCCAGTTTCTTTAGAAAGTGTTACATGCCCGCTTACGAAGTCGGCATGAAAATGAGTTTCAAAAATGAATTTGATTGTGGCGTCGTTTTTTTGCGCCTTTTCGATGTAGAGCTTTACCTCCCGTAGTGGATCTATAATGGCGACCTCTCCGTTGCTTTCGATATAATAAGCTCCTTGGGCTAAGCAGCCTGTGTATATTTGCTCGATGTACATGGCTTCAAATTCTTTAATTCAAGACAAATTCAAGAGGAATTTGTTTCATAATACAAAGGTATTAATAAAATAGACCGCCTAAATAATTTAAGCGGTCTATTATATAATGTATGGAATGTTCTTTTACTTTACAAGCAACTTCTTCGTAGTTGATTGCGTATCAGTTTTGATACTTACAAAATAGATTCCTGTGTTATAACTTGAGACATCAACTGTTGTTTGAGTAGCAGAGGTCGTCAGTTTTTGGATAGTTTGTCCAAGGCTGTTGGATACTGTGATTTCAACTTCACTAGAAATTGAAGCTCCAAAGTTCACTGTAAACTCATTGGCAGCAGGGTTAGGATAAAGTACTACACTATTGGTAAGATCATTATCATCCAAACCTAATACACAGTCTAAAAGACCACCACCGTAAACACGGGCTTCTGTTCTTTGACCCACCCATCCTTCGGTATCGTTTCTAGGTGCAATTGCATACCAAAGATCCGCTTCGAAATCGTCAATCGGTAGTGTAAGTGTTGTTTCGGTTGTATTTCCGGCAACTTCCATATACTTATCACCTAAAAGCCACACATCGTATGATTCAGCTTCTGGCATGGCAGCCCAAGAGAAGGTTGCATCGGTTTCACAAACTTGAATTACCGTTGGCCCAGCGACTCTTGTACCTGTTATAGAGAACGGATCGTCACTTTCATCAGTAAAAGCACCACTAGTTACTCTAATTTTTGCAGCTCCTGTAAATTCACCAGCAGGTAGCGTCCATTCGAATAAAAAATCATTAGCAGGAACTGTTCCAGCTGCTACCCATGTACTTCCGTCAAGTGTATATTCAACATCAAATGCAGCTGATGTATTGATCGCATCCCAGTGAACAACAATTGGCACACCTGCTAGTGGGAATACTAGCTCTCCTCCATTAGGGTAAGTTACCACAAGGTTATCAGTAATAATTTCATATACAACGAAGTATTCTTGAGGTCCCGTAGGAACGTTGAATCCACTTACATCAATATCGTAAGTTCCTGATGCAGGACTGTTAATCAAAACTTGCTCCACATTGTTCAGGTGATCTGGCCCAGTCGTTGCAGGCAGGTCTAAAAGCACTGGATCTGGTGTATGATCTAAAATCCATGGCTCAAAATCTGTATTTGAAGGATCCGTAACAAGCAGGTCTAAGTCATTAACTAAAGCTGGACTTGCTCCATTGGCACCCTCTACATCACTCCAATATAGCATTATTCTCAATTGAGTTGTTCCTGATGGAACTGAAATGTTATGAGTATTTGAACCACCTTGGCTCACATCATCAGAAAGGTGACGTCCGTCTTCAAGTAATTTACCTGCTCTTAGGCCGTTTACAATTCCCCATCCAAACTTAAAGTCAGGACCAACATTACCAGCCTCGTTTGCTGTATTCATTAAGGCAGCTTTTATAAGAGCTCCTTTAGGTAGGGTTCCTCCATTAGCATCGGCGTATACCTCGAACAATTGTGCAGAAACACCTGCAATTCCAGGAGAAGCACCAGAAGTACCACCAAACCCGAAGTATCCATTGTTAGGTCCAGTCGATGTTTGCTGACCATTGGCTGCAATGTCTGGCTTAATTCTACCATCATGTGCAGGTCCTCGGCTACTTGAATTTACTAAGCCTCCATCAAAGAAGGTATTGGCAGTAGCAATTACGTTTTTACCTTGCTTATGTCCGCCTGTGATATTTCCCCACTGTGTACCAGCGCCATAACCACAGTTGTTGTTATTTGAGTTACCTGCAGAGAATACGTGAAGTGCTTCTTCATAGGTGTTCATTTGTGTATCTACTGTTCTTGTCGCAGCTGTATAACCTGCGTTACAACCATTACTATAGGATGAGTTAGTTACTTGAACTGTCCCATCTGCTAATCGGCTAATTGTAGCGCTATCAAGGAAACTAGACACATAATTTACTACAAAAAGATCCGCTCCTGCAGCCATTCCACGACGGGTAGGGTTTTTATTACCCGCTCCAGCCATAATTCCAGAAACACCGTCTCCATGCGTACCGTTATTGGCTCCAGTTATATTATCAATTCTTCCTGTAAAGTCTACATGCGGTCCAACGATACCATCATCTCTACATAAAACTCCCATTCCAGCACCAGTATAATTTCTACCTGCTGTAGTTTGAGTGTCAAGCCCTGAAGCTCTGTGCAACGCTCTACCGCGGTCATCGTCCGGCACGTCCGGAGCGTTAATTAACTCAACCCACTTAACATATGGCAAATTGGATAAATCGGTCAAGCAATTGTTAGGGATTGATAACTCTAAATAGTTTGAATCGTCATATTGACGTGTCACAGAAATCTGCTTCGCTGCCAATTGATTGATTACATAGTTTGTAGCTACGTTTTTATGGTGAACCAAAGTCACTAAAATATTACTTCCATCAATTGCCCAGTCCCCAATGTTTCCATTTTTAAGGTCTTGAGACAATTTAAATCTTCCTTCAACGGGAATGATTGCTCTTACTCCACTATCCTTTAAATACTGAATTGAAGCAGTTTCTGGGAAATAAAATAAATACGTTTGATGTGGAATGTAGTCGATTAGTTGCAAGTTGTTGGCTTTGAAACCATCTTGAATATCTTGTGTGGGAGTTTCGTAAAACTGAATCCATCCAAAATACCCATTTGCAAGCCGTGAAGAGGCCGGCATTTGTTCCCATTGAAATGAATCAATGTTATCTTGAATTTCAATCGTTTCGTCTTGAAACTGAATCACGTTCTGTGCATTGGAAAAACTAAAAAACAGTGTCAGAGCCATGATGCTCATTACCGCCTTTTTCCAATTGGGAAAAGTAGTTGTCTTTTTCATACTAATTTGAATAAAGTGAATAGCGTTAGTTTTTGGTTAAACTTATAAGAACCTCAAATATATCCAATTCGATACTAAAACCATAAAAAAAAGAGAAAAACATGGGATTTTTAACAATATAAACCCCTATTAAATAGATAGATTACTAGCCTTTTGGGCAAAAAATTGCGAATGTGTTAAACGACAAACAGTGCTTTTAGTTCGGTGGCGTCCTCGGGTTTTATTTTACCGGCCAAAAGAAGGCTCAGTTGACGCCTGCGTAAGGCGGCATGGAAACGTTCTTGTTCTAATTCGGTTTCAGGTTGTAACGGCGGGACAGGGACAGGACTTCCCATTTCATCTACAGCTACAAAAGTATATATGCCTTCGTTGGCCTTGCTTCGTAGTCCACTTTCTCGGTCTTCAATCCAAATATCCATAAAAACTTCCATCGAACTTTTGAACGCTCGCGACACATGTGCTTCCACAGTAACCACACTCCCTAATGGAATCATTTTATTAAAAGCCACATGATTTACAGAAGCTGTCATAACAATACGTCGACTGTGTCTACGGGCGGATATACTAGCCGCTCGGTCCATACGGGCAAGTAGTTCTCCACCGAACATGTTTCCAATGGGATTGGTTTCACTGGGCAATACTAAATCGGTAATTATGGTACGTGATTCTGAAGGGGTCTTGGCGCTCATATAAATTTTTTCACAAAGGTAATAATTCCACCAAAGTGAAGGGACAATGAAACGAGACAATTAATAAGAGAGGCGTGGAATTATTGACTAAGATCTTTTACCATAAGCCAAGCATCGGTGTTTTCCAATTTTTTAATGGTCCGCAAACTTTGACGTGCCTTAGAACGCGTTTCATAGGACGCATAAGATACCACGTGCAATCCATAACGGTTTTCCCCAATCGCCTGGGCCGGAAATCCTTCTTTCAAAAGCTGTTGTATTTTTTTCTCCGCATTAGCTTCTACACGGAACGCACCTGCAATAATATGATACTTTCCAGCTTGCTTCGGAATGCTAATACTCAAAGTAGGCAGTGGATTTTCAATAACAAAAGTGGCTTCCTGTATCTGATTTTCAACTAAAACTCGAGCTTTCTGTTCTTCGGCAAAATTGTGTTCTTCAACTTGTCCTTCATAGATTTTAAGTCCGCTAACACTTCCTAATGTTATGGCTATCAATCCAATAGCTGCGTAGCGCATAAAGGGGTATGCTGTTTTCTTCTTTGCTGAATAAAGGGCAACCGTCTCTTTTTCGATGACAACGTCCACTTTTTCGCGAGCTATCGAAGGGGAGACAAAGGGCGATAATCCAAAGGAGGAAGTATTGAAGTTTTCCTTTTCTGAAGGGATGAATTGGAAGGTGTTTTCAGCATTTAGAAAAAAGTCCCCAATGTGTTTCAGAGTAATTGTTTTTCCTTCTGAAAGCTCCAAGGATAGTCTACCGGTAAAGTTTCGAATTTTTTGAAGTGCCAGCTCGTAACTACACTGTTCCACCGAGGCTACATAATTGGCCAAAATACCATCATTCGTCTGTAATTGACGGTTGAAAGAAAGGGCCTTAGAAGGAGGATAAAATGTATATGTGCCTGCATCTATATGAGCAGAACGACTTTGAGTTAAAAACGCCCCAAAACCAGGAATTATAACACACTCATAACGATAGAGCAGGTCTTTTATGTAGTTAGCCAATTGCATAGAAACAAACTTAAAATAAATTGTTAAAGCATTCAAAATTTGAAGGACATATTTATCAACAAACCAAAATTGTTGTATTTTTATACCAACTCCCCCTTTTACATTTAAGATTAATGCTTACAACAAAAGAGTTGCTTTACACGCTCGCCCTACAGCGTGTTCCTAACTTGGGGGATCGTTCGGCTAAAAAATTATTGGGAGCTGTAGGTTCCGCAGAAGGGGTTTTTCAGGAGAAAAAATCGAATTTGCTAAAAATTGATGGTATTGGAGGCCTAAGGTTGAAAGAACTTCAGAAACACCAATTGCTTCCTGAAGCGCAGGATGAACTAGACTACATTTTAAAAAACAATGTCGAATACCGTTATTTTCTGGATGATTTATACCCAGAAAGGCTTCGACACTGCAATGACGGACCCATTCTTTTTTTCCAAAGAGGAAATGTTGACCTAAAGGCTAAAAAAATAATAAGCATCGTTGGGACGCGCAGAGCAACTGCACAAGGAATCCAATTTTGCCAACAATTGATTAAAGACTTAGCACCGCTGAACCCTGTCATTGTTTCTGGCTTTGCATATGGAGTCGATATTGCAGCACAAAGGGCAGCTATGGAAAATGGATTACAAACTATCGGCTGTTTGGCGCATGGTTTGGGACAGATATATCCGAAGATTCATAAAAAGTATGTGGCCAAGGTGGAAGAGAATGGCGGTTTTATTACTGAATTTTGGAATAGTGATTCCTTCGAGCGGAATAATTTCTTGAAGCGAAACCGAGTCATTGCGGGCTTAAGTGAGGCAACTATTGTTATCGAATCGGCAGCAAAAGGAGGTAGTTTAGTGACGGCAGATATTGCTAATTCTTATCACAGGGAAGTTTTTGCCGTACCGGGAAGAACGACAGACATTCAAAGTCGGGGGTGTAATAATCTAATAAAAACGCAACAAGCACATTTGTTAGATTCGGCAGCAGATTTAATTTATATGTTAGGCTGGGATCTCAAGCAAAGCCATTCTGGACCGAAACAAACCCAGCTTTTCGTCACATTGACCCAAGAAGAACAAACTATTTGGGATTACTTGAAAAACAGAGAAAAGGAACTTTTAGACACCATCGCCTTAGCCTGTAAATTGCCTACATTCAAAGTGGCTTCACTGCTCTTAACGATGGAATTGAAGGGGGTGATTAAACCAACTCCAGGAAACCATTTTCAGGCGGTATAATGCATATTTTTTATTTAAAACGAACGTTTCAGTACTTCGTGGTAGTATATTCTATACGGTGTTATAGAAAATTTTTGCACTTTCGGTAAGATTTACAGAAGTCTGTAAAATGCTAGTATTAATAGACTAACTTAATTTGAAACGAACGTTCTGACATGTGTTAGGACTGCCAGATAGTCAAAATTCTACAGCAGCAAAGTTGGTCTTAGTAACCTACTTTTTCTCGAACTCTTTTAAGTACCGCATTGGCAACAACAGCTGCTTTCACCGCTCCAACTTGTAGGGCCTTGTCTATTTCAGGTAGGTGATTCATATAATAATTATAACGCGCGCGTTCTTCAGCAAAACGATGCAGGATTAATTCATAGAATGCCTGTTTTGCATGTCCATAACCATAACCTCCTTTTTCATAATTGCCACGCATTTCAACAATTTGAGTAGGGCTAGCGAGTAATTGATAAAGGGCAAATAGGTTACAGGTATCTGGATTTTTTGGTTCTTCAAGTGGCGTACTATCGGTTTCAATACCCATAATTTGTTTTCGCAAAGGCTTATCGGCCAAAAATATATTGATGATGTTATTCTTGGATTTGCTCATTTTACCTCCATCTGTACCTGGAACAAGCATCGTATTTTCTTCTACTTTTCCTTCTGGCATCACAAAGGTTTCTCCCACTTTTGCATGAAATCGCGCAGCAACATCACGGGTCATTTCTAAATGCTGCAATTGATCCTTTCCTACTGGGACAATTTCTGCATCGTACAGAAGAATATCCGCGGCCATTAGCATGGGGTATCCAAATAAACCTGCGTTCACATCTTCCAAATGGTCTGCTTTATCTTTAAAGCTATGTGCCAATGTCAATCGTTGATAAGGATAAAAACAGCTTAAATACCAAGACAATTCAGTCACTTGTGGAATATCACTTTGGCGATAAAAGATGGTTTTTTCAATGTTTAATCCGAAGGCTAGCCAGGTGGCCGCAGTGCTGTAGGAGTTATTTCTAAGCGCTACAGCATCCTTAATTTGGGTAAGGGAATGCATATCGGCAATAAACAGAAACGAGTCGTTTTTGATATCGTTCGCCATTTCAATAGCGGGTAGTATAGCGCCTAATATGTTACCTAAATGCGGGGTTCCTGTACTTTGTATTCCTGTTAAGATTCTTGACATTATACCATCTACGTTTAAGGAGAGATCAATTTATTTTTGGCAAAGGTAATTTTTTTGAGGTATTCAAACGATTCAAATCACTATTTTTGAGGCAACATGAAAATAGTAAAGAACATCTTTCATATCCTATATCGAATCTGGTTTTATGTTTTAATAGCTTTATCGATTGTTATATTATTTCCTTTTTTAGTGATTAGTATATTAAAGGAGCGTTGGTATCCTTTTTTCTTCAAGTTGGCCCGCCTTTGGGCAAAGATCATTCTCTTCGGAATGGGATTTTATCCGAAAATTAAAAGAGATACCCGCTATGAGAGGGGTTCCAGTTATATGTTCGTAGCCAATCATACGTCCATGACGGATATTATGCTCATGCTGTATGTTACAAAAAGGCCGTTCGTTTTTGTGGGTAAGGCCGAATTGGCAAAAATCCCTTTATTTGGCTTTTTTTATAAGAGGACCTGTATTTTGGTAGACCGAAACAATGCTAGAAGCAGACATAATGTATTTATTGAGGCCCAAAAGAAACTGCAGCAGGGGTTGAGTGTTTGTATTTTTCCAGAAGGAGGAGTTCCCGATGATGAAGGTGTTTTGTTGAATGAATTTAAAGATGGAGCTTTTCGTTTGGCCATTGAACATAATATCCCGATCGCGCCCATGAGTTTTCATGACAATAAAAAACGTTTTTCCTATTCTTTTTTTAGTGGGAGCCCTGGAATTATGCGAGTACGGATTCATGAGATAGTTCCCACGGGCATATTGGAACTAGAAGACAAGCGCATGCTTAAAAACCAGACTAGAGCTATTATTCTGGCCGAGTTGGAGCAACCATCGGTTTAAGTTTATTCCACAAAAAAACCGCTCTATGGCGAAGAACGGTTTTTTCATAATCGTTTGGACTAGATCCAAACCTAACCAACTAAAAACTAACCTAAAACTTAAAACTCAACCCACTATAAACCCCAAAATAGTAGGGTTTAAAATCTACAGACGAATCTGAATATGGATTAAGTTGGTATTTAAACATAGGTTCAACATTAAACTTTAATCGTTTACTTATTTTATAATCGAAGCCCAAACCAATATTGGTGGAGAAACTCACCGAATTAAGGTTATTGGCCTCACCAAGAACATCTTTAAACGTTCCATCTTGTACTGAAATTTCGTTATCGCTCAAAAACAGGGTGCTAATTCCACCAATCATATTCACCCCAAAACGTTTGTTTAAAAGAGCGTATTTCAATTCTAAAGGGACTTCGTAATAGGATAAATTTTGAATCAGCTCAGCGTTACCACCGGTCGATTTTGGTGTTAACCCATCAAATGGGCCTCCGTCTCCTTGAGGAGGGGGTAAATTGGAGAGTGTACCCCTGTCAAAGGCAGTAAGAACAACACTTCTTCCGCCATAGTCAATGCTGCTAAGCGCAACGGCGACAGGGCCTGTGGCCAATTCCACACCGCCAGTAGTGTATCCTAAATCTACATTACTCACTCCTGAGCGTAAACTCAAACGGTCATTAATTGCGTAACTCACTTGCACTCCATAACTAAAGTTTATGTCTCCACTTTGGGAATTGTCCGCAAAAGATGGGTCAATAGAGGACCCTCCGCTCAGGCTGTTATAAAATACGGGACCAAAATTAGGAGTTACTTCCCAGTTTTTGCCGTTGTTTTCTTCTACCGTAGCAACTACATCTTCCTTATCTTCTTCAATGGCGTCGAAAATGGATTTCTTACTTTCTTCAGTATCAGTAATTACTTCGTCGACCGCATTTTTCTTCTCCGTGTCAACATCGGCTACTTTTCCTGAAGTTTTATTTATGTCTGAAATGTCCTTTTTAATAAGGGCATCGCTTCCTTCAGTCGTTTTTTGAACTTCGTTGTCAACTTTCTCATTGACATCTTTCGTTTCATCTGTAGTTGTGGCAACTCCAGTAACCACATTGGTTTCAATGCCTTCCGAAGCGTCTTTCTTTATCAAAGGATTAATATCTCTTACTTTATTCTGAATAACATCGTCTTTTTCCGAAGTAACACCAATAGCATCTTTCTTGGAAATCGCGTCTACCGCATTTGATTTTTTAATATCAACACCATCTGTTTTGAACTTGGATGGGTTCGTCTTATTGTCAGCAGCAACCGCTTTGCGATCATTTTTAGATTCGTCGGTGATTTTATCCTTTAGCGTTTTCTCTGCGTCGTTCTTTAAGGTAGTGTTATCAACTTCACCATCGATAGTTTCTTCCTTATCCAATTCCGAAGAAATGGCATCCTTGTTAAAAGTAGTTTCTTCTAAAATGGGTGTATTAGTATTTTCTTCTGCAGGAGTAGTAGTTTTGTCTTCATTCACCAAAACCGGCTCCGTTTTGTCTCCGAATGGTTTAAAAACAAAATTGAGCGCCAGCAATAAGGCCAATGCGGCAGCCACTCCTCCTAATTTCCACCAAATTGGAATCACCTTACGGTCTTCTTCCTCTTCCTTCTTCATTTTTGCTTGGATATTGTTCCAAACATTGGGAGAAGGCGTGGCTTCAAAGTTTTGAAGTTGCTCTTTAAAAAGCTCGTCTATGTGCTTCTTTTCACTCATTTTTACTGCGTTTGCAGTCCTTTTATGTTATAGCCTATTCGGCTTTTATTTATTATTTACGTTATAATTCGTCACTTTGGTTTTCAATATCATTCGGGCTCTAGCTAGATTAGATTTAGACGTTCCATCAGAAATACCTAACATTTCGGCAATTTCCTTGTGGGAATATCCATCCAATACATACAAGTTAAACACCAATCGATATCGATCTGGAAGCTCTTGGATTATTTTTAGTAAAAAATCCAATGGAACCTCAGTTTGTTCAATTTCAACTTGGGCATCTTCTATCTGCGCTTCGTTTGAAATATCATAAACTTTTTTCTTCCTGTATTTTTGAAGTGCTGTATTAACAGTAATTCGCTTAATCCAACCTTCAAAAGAACCTTTCCCCTGATACTGCTCAATTCTACTAAAAATAGTGATGAAAGCATCCTGCAGATTGTCTTCTGCTTCAGCGCGGTTTGGGGAATATTTCAAGCAAATCCCAAACAAAACACCCGAGTACCGTTTGTATAAAGTACTTTGGGCATTCGCATTTTGCTGCTTACATTCTTCTATGAGCTCTTGTAAAATCAAATATGGTCGGCTGTTTACTAATTAAGCTAACTGTAAATAAGCGGTCAACCATATAACCCAAGTTCTATTACAATAGATACACAGGTAAAAAAATGGTTGCGTGGGGCTTTAAAGTAATTTATGAGGCCACGATGGCAATCGCCTCTTTAATTTTTTGCTCTAATTCCTCCATCAATTCAGGATTGTCTAGCAATAAGGCTTTGACACTGTCCCTTCCTTGACCTAATTTTGTTTCGTCATAGCTAAACCAGGAGCCACTTTTCTTAATGATTTCATAGTCAACACCGATGTCTATAATCTCACCAACTTTAGAAATTCCTTCTCCGTACATAATGTCGAATTCGGCCATTCTGAAAGGAGGAGCGACTTTGTTTTTAACTACTTTGACCCGTGTTTTATTACCCATAACCCTTCCATCACTATTTTTAATTTGTGTAGAACGGCGGATATCTAAACGAACCGAAGCGTAAAATTTCAAGGCGTTTCCACCTGTAGTGGTTTCTGGATTACCGAACATCACACCAATTTTCTCTCTCAATTGGTTGATGAAGAATACGGTACATTGGGTTTTGCTTATGGACCCAGTCAATTTTCGAAGCGCTTGTGACATTAAACGGGCATGAAGCCCCATTTTACTATCACCCATTTCACCTTCAATTTCACTTTTAGGCGTCAATGCGGCCACGGAATCGATCACAATAATATCGATAGCACCACTGCGAATAAGGTTGTCGGTAATTTCTAAGGCTTGCTCTCCATTATCGGGCTGAGAAATGATGAGGTTTTCAATGTCTACCCCTAAATTTTCAGCGTAAGTTCTGTCAAAGGCATGCTCTGCATCAATAAAGGCGGCGATGCCTCCCTTTTTTTGAGCTTCGGCAATGGCGTGTAGTGTTAATGTTGTTTTACCAGAAGATTCTGGACCATAAATTTCGACCACTCTTCCTCTTGGATATCCTCCTACCCCTAAGGCTAGGTCTAGTCCTAACGAACCTGTTGGAATGGTATCTACTTCCTGCACTACAACGTCCCCCATTTTCATTACGGTTCCTTTTCCGTAGGTTTTGTCAAGTTTGTCTAATGTTAGCTTAAGTGCTTTTAATTTTGCTTCTTTTTCAGTACTCATGAGTATAATTTGTTTAATGGGAGTCGGTGAGCTAAATTACTATTTCTTTGTCTTTGCAGCAAAAGTAAAAACTTAGAAACTCGTTATTTTGTTAACAAGCGCAAGGACGCACATTAATCCCAAAAAAAGGGCCTTGTTTTCCCTCTAGTTTAGGACCAATACCAATTAAATGGCGCGCTTCAATATTTGAAACAAATTGTTTATTTTTGCACCCTAACTTTTTCACTAAACAAAGTATAGCATGCAACTGTACAATACCCTAAGTGCAAAAGAGAGAGCTACTCTTTTAGAGGAAGCCGGGGAAGACCGATTAACACTCTCTTTTTATCAGTACGCCAACATTGGTAACCCAGAGCTATTTAGAAACCATTTATTCGTTGCTTGGGACGGGATGAACGTCTTAGGGCGCATTTATGTTGCGAACGAAGGTGTCAACGCCCAACTTTCAGTGCCGGCTCGAAATTTTACATGTTTTAAAGATTTTTTGGACCAAATTTATTTTCTGAACAATGTCCGCTTGAACATTGCTATTGAACATGATCTAAAGTCATTTTTAAAGCTGAAAGTAAAAGTGCGGAATAAAATTGTCGCGGATGGCTTGAATGACGATACGTTCGATGTTACCAACAAGGGTGTGCATGTAGATGCAGCCGGATTCAATCAATTAATTGAAGATCCAAATACGCTTTTGGTCGACATGAGAAATCATTACGAGAGTGAGATAGGACATTTTAAAGGTGCCATTACACCAGATGTAGACACTTTTCGGGATTCTTTAGATTTGATTGAAGAGGATCTTAAAGAACACAAGGAGGATAAAAAATTAGTGATGTATTGCACCGGAGGTATTCGCTGTGAAAAAGCGAGCGCCTATTATAAACACAAAGGATTTAAGAATGTATTTCAGCTAGAAGGCGGTATTATTGAATACGCCCGACAAGTAGAAAATCAAGGACTTGAGAACAAATTCATTGGCAAAAATTTCGTGTTCGATCATCGTCGAGGTGAGCGTATTTCCGAAGATATTATTGCCCATTGCCATCAATGTGGAAACCCGTGTGATGTACATGTGAATTGCGCCAATGAAGCCTGCCATTTGTTATTTATCCAGTGTGAAAGCTGTGGGGAAGCTATGGAGCAATGTTGTAGCAAAGAATGCCAGGAAATTACTCAACTTTCTTATGAAGATCAAAAAAAGCTGCGCAGTGGAACCCATAATAGCAACAAGATTTTCAAGAAAGGCCGCTCAGAAAAACTAAAGTTTAAGAGCTAAAATACTCGAGGCATCTCCGCTCGACGAAGTTGGCTCATCTCCGCTTACTTCTATATTCGCTGCGTTTTCTTGGCGTAAATGGACGATTACTAATTATCTAAAGACAACTTCATGACAGTTACCTAATAATTGTATCTTTACTTTTTTAAAATCAAGTTTCATCTTCGTCTCTTTTTCAGAATTTGATTTGGCTAATGCTTTAGCCTTTGTCTCTCAAAAAGAGCTATATATATAAAAAACATGGGCTGTACAAGTTGTGCCACTGGTGCTGATGGACAACCAAAAGGTTGCAAGAACAATGGGACTTGTGGATCGGACGGTTGTAACAAATTAACGGTATTCGATTGGCTTTCCAATATGTCGCTTCCTGGGAATATGGAACCCTTTAACGGGGTTGAAATTCGTTTTAAGAACGGCCGCAAACATTTTTATAAAAACCCTGAAAAATTGACCCTTGGTATCGGAGATATTGTTGCAACAGAAGCTTCTCCAGGTCATGATATTGGAATAGTCACATTAACCGGCGAATTGGTGCGTGTGCAGATGAAGAAGAAAAAACTACCACCTAGCATTGATGAATTGCCTAAGGTATATCGCAAGGCTTCTCAAAAAGATATTGATGTATGGCAAAAAGTGCGGGACCGAGAAAAAGATGTGCAAAAACGCTCGCGTGAGATTGCCATTCGTCTTGGACTTCAAATGAAGATTAGTGACGTAGAGTTTCAAGGAGATGCTTCGAAGGTGGTTTTTTATTATACTGCGGAAGAAAGAGTAGATTTTAGAGAATTGATTAAAGAATTTGCTCGAACCTTCTCTACTCGAATTGAAATGAAACAGGTTGGCTTCCGTCAAGAAGCTGCTCGTTTGGGAGGAATTGGTTCCTGCGGACGAGAATTGTGCTGTTCTACTTGGTTAACCGATTTCCGTTCGGTCAATACAGCAGCGGCTCGTTACCAACAACTATCATTGAACCCTCAGAAATTAGCTGGGCAGTGCGGAAAACTTAAATGTTGTCTCAATTACGAATTGGATACTTACTTGGAAGCCTTGGAAGAGTTTCCTAGAATAGATGTGAAATTACAAACTGAAAAGGGCCGAGCACAATGTCAGAAAATTGACATTTTTAAAGGACTTATGTGGTTTTCGTATGAAAAAGAAGGAATGAATTGGCACGAAATGGAGGTTTCTAAGGTCAACGAAATTATCGCCTTAAACAAAAAAGGAATTGAAGCTACGAGCTTAGAAGAATACATAGAAGACAAAATTATTCCTGACGCAGAACTCTTTAATAATGTAGTAGGACAAGATAGCTTAACGCGTTTTGACCAACCTAAAAGGAGAAGAAAGAAAAGAAGTAACAGTGGAGCCAAGGCAGGCGCAACTTCTGGACGAAATCAAGGTAATAAGAACAACGCGAACAAGAGTTCTGGAAAGAATAACAGAAACAGAAACCGAAACAAAAACCGAAATCAAGATAAGAATGCATAAGTTTTTGGCAATACTCATGTTGATTTTAGTATTTATTTCTTGCGACTCGAAGATGGTTGTAGGTGAAATGAGAGATTTACCAGGCTATTGGGATAAAAATGAGACCTTGGAATTCCAAATTCCCAAGCTGGATTCATTAAAGAATTATGATCTATTTCTGCACCTAAGAAACACGAATGACTATCCCTTCAACAATGTTTTCTTAATCGCTTCCATTGAATTCCCACATGGTAAAACAATCGTCGATACGCTGGAGTATCGCATGGCAAATCCTGATGGTACCTGGATGGGAACTGGTATTGGGTCCGTTAAAGAAAGTAAATTGTTTTATAAAGAAAAGGTCTCCTTTTTTGAAGAGGGAGTCTATACGCTTACCGTTTCACAGGCAGTGCGCAATAACGGTTCAGTGCATGGCGTTACCCAATTAGAAGGAATTACAGAAGTAGGTTACAGCGTAGAAGAAGCAAACCAACAATAACTATCCCTATGGCAAAGCAAGCGAAGAAAAAACCAGCCCAAAAGAAGGTGGACGCGTCCAATAAGAGGCACACTAAGACATTTTGGAAGATTTTAGCAAGTGGAGTGCTGCTGTTTTTTATCCTGTTTTTATTGGCGTCCTGGGGAATATTTGGAAGCCTACCAGACATTTCTGAATATGAAAACCCAGAAAAGGATCTTGCCACTCAGGTGATTTCAGAAGACGGAAAGGTGATTGGAAAATTTTTCAAAGAGAATCGAACTCCAGTGCAATTTGAAGATTTACCCGAACATTTGGTGAATGCACTTGTCGCTACCGAGGATGTCCGCTTTTATGATCATGCGGGAATAGATGGACGAGGAACGGTTCGCGCCTTTGCATTCCTTGGGAAAAGAGGAGGAGCTAGTACCATTTCCCAACAGCTGGCACGTCAATTATTTGTTGGCGTGAGATCGCGGAATAAGTTTGTAACGGTGACCCAAAAAATGAAAGAATGGGTAATCGCAACTAAACTGGAACGGCAGTATACCAAGGAAGAAATTATTACGATGTATTTCAATGTGTACGACTTTCTAAATTTGGGTATTGGTATCGAATCGGCATCCAATATCTATTTCAATAAATCACCACAAGAACTGAACATTCAAGAATCGGCCATGTTGGTTGGGATGTTCAAAAACTCTTCCCTTTACAACCCTTTACGCAATCCTGAGGGAGTTGAAAATCGCAGAAATGTAGTTTTAGCGCAAATGGCTAAGTATGATTATATTCCTGAGGAAGTGAAGGATTCATTACAGAAATTGCCCTTAGGAATCAATTATTCACCTCAGAAACACATTGACGGTATAGGAACCTATGTTCGCGAATATATTCGTGGATACATGAAAAAATGGGCAAAAAACAACCCAAAAAATAGCGAAGGAGACTTATGGGATATTGATAGTGATGGACTGAAGGTGTACACAACCATCAATGCGAAAATGCAAACCTATGCTGAAGAAGCAGTGCAAATGCACATCACCAAGCTTCAGGCAGAATTTGATTCTCAGAATGAGAAAAACAAAACGGCTCCTTTTAGAGGTATCACCAAAGACGAAATAGATAAAATCATGAATACGGCAATGCGACGAAGTGACCGTTGGCGTAAGCTTAAGAAGCAAGGCAAACCAGAAAGCGAAATCATAGCAAGCTTCGATAAGAAAACTCAAATGAGTATTTTCTCTTGGACCGCCAAAAACAATAGTATCGATACGCTTATGACTCCAAGGGACTCGATTCGATATTACAAGTCCTTTTTTAGAGCTTCGATGATGTCTATGACGCCTCAAACCGGAGAGATTAAATCATGGGTTGGTGGGGTGAATTATAAAAACTTCAAATACGACATGGTGAAAAAAGGGAAGCGTCAAATCGGCTCCACTTTTAAGCCATTTGTTTATGCCACTGTTATTGATCAAATGCATATGTCGCCCTGTGATTCATTACCTAATACGCCCTATTGTATAGCTGAAGGGAAATATGGTTTGCTGAAAGAGTGGTGTCCTAAAAACGCAAGTGGAAATTATGGAGGAACGATGACCCTGAAGCGTGGTTTGGCACAATCGGTGAATACCATTACAGCTCGTTTGATAGATCGTGTTGGTCCAAGACCTGTAATCGATTTAGTGGAGAAAATGGGAATTGATTCTAAAGATATACCGGAGGTCCCGTCGATCGCCTTAGGTACGGCAGACATATCACTGTATGAAATGGTGGGTGCCTATAGTACTTTCGCCAACGAAGGAGTGTACATAAAACCTATTTTGGTACAACGTATAGAAGACAAAAACGGGACTATTTTATTCCAAAATATTCCCGAAACAAAAGATGTGTTAAGCAGTGAGACGGCCTTCGTTACCGTAAGTTTATTGCAGGGAGTTACACAATCTGGTTCTGGTTCCAGACTACGAGGTAAGTGGAGAGGGAATGATCCTGTATATAAAAAGATCATCACAGGATATCCGTATGAATTTGATAATCCCATTGCTGGTAAAACTGGGACTACTCAAAACAATAGTGATGGCTGGTTTATGGGGATGGTGCCCAATTTGGCAACCGGTGTTTGGGTTGGTGGTGATGATCGCGCCACGCATTTTGCTAGAACAGCCTATGGCCAAGGAGCCAGTATGGCGTTACCTATTTGGGGAATCTATATGAAAAAATGTTATGCCGATGAAACACTAGGGATCTCCAAGGACAACTTTAGAAAACCCGGAAAGATTTCAATTGAGACTAACTGCGAAAATTACAAACAAAATAAAGGAGATGGGAATGAAATTCCTGATGATGAGTTCGATTTTTAAACACTCACTCCGCTTCCATTAATTAAAAACCCCCTTTCTGAGGGAGTTTTTTGTTCTGAATTCTTTTTGTTTCAACAAATTATAATCGAGTGTATTTAATGGATGAGGTGTTTTTATATAGCCTAATTTTCAGTATTTTTATTGAAATTTAGAATCACATGATAATAAAAACAGTTGCCAACGTTGAAACGGCCTGTGAAGGAGTAAAGGATTATATGACCTTTATGCTTGGCGGATTTGGATTGAGTGGTATTCCAGAAAATTGCATTAGCCAATTAGTAGCGCTGAACGTGATGGGAGTTACTTGCATTTCAAACAATGCTGGGGTGGATGATTTTGGATTGGGACTATTACTTCAGAAACATCAAATAAAGAAAATGATCTCATCGTATGTAGGAGAGAATGCAGAGTTTGAGCGTCAAATGCTTAGTGGAGAATTGGATGTGGAGTTAATTCCGCAAGGAACCTTAGCACAGCGTTGTCGTGCGGCTCAAAGTGGTATTCCTGCCTTTTATACACCTGCAGGTTATGGAACCGAAGTGGCTGAAGGCAAGGAGTCTAGAGAATTTAACGGGAAAATGCATATCATGGAACATGCTTTCAAGGCCGATTTTGCCTTTATAAAAGCCTGGAAAGGTGATACAGCTGGAAATTTGATTTTCAAAGGAACCGCAAGAAATTTTAATCCAAATATGTGTGGTGCTGCAAAAGTTACCGTGGCTGAAGTAGAGGAATTAGTTCCTGCAGGGGAATTAGATCCTAACGAAATTCACATTCCAGGAATCTTTGTCCAACGCATTTTTGAAGGGAAGAATTACCAAAAAAGAATTGAAAACTTAACCGTAAGAACAAAAAACTAATGGCATTATCAAAAGAGCAAATCGCACAACGTATCGCCAAGGAAGTGAAAGACGGTTATTACGTGAATTTAGGAATTGGTATCCCTACCTTGGTTGCCAACTTCGTCCGAAATGATATTAATGTAGAATTTCAAAGTGAAAACGGAATTTTAGGGATGGGACCGTTCCCATTTGAAGGGGAGGAAGATCCAGATCTTATCAATGCGGGTAAGCAGACGATAACTGCATTACCAGGAGCTTCTTTTTTCGATTCCGCGACTAGCTTTGCTATGATTCGTGGACAGCACGTAGATCTTACGATACTGGGCGCTATGGAAGTGACTCAAAACGGTGATATTGCCAATTGGAAGATTCCAGGAAAGATGGTGAAAGGAATGGGCGGAGCGATGGATCTTGTAGCCTCTGCCGAAAACATTATTGTAGCCATGATGCACACCAACAAGGCAGGGCAGTCGAAACTCCTCAAAAAGTGTTCGCTTCCCTTAACAGGTGTCAATTGTGTGAAAAAAGTAGTGACCAACTTGGCCGTTATGGCCATTGAAAATAATAGCTTTAAGCTTTTAGAGCGCGCTCCTGGGGTAACGGTCGAAGAAATTAAGACTGCAACAGAAGGGGACTTAATTGTGGAAGGAACCATTCCCGAAATGCAGTTTAACTAGTATAAAATCAGCTTCTAATAATTTTTAATATTTGGTGCCAGAGTCCTCTTTTTCAACAAGAAGGGGCTTTAAGTTTTGGCTCTCATCATGGCCATATGTTAAAAAAATGTGTGTTTCATCGAAAAATAACGTGTTTCATCGGTAAATTGAAAAATATTATTCACTTTAGCATTCCCCAATTAGTTAATAGAACTTGACCAACTTATGAAAAATTTAAGTAAAACATGGAAGAACACTTTTAAGCTTATTCGTAATTTGTTTTACGTAGCTAAAAAGGTCTTTCTGCTCATGTAATTTTTTGGAAAATACTTTTACCCCAAATCTGCAACGATTCAGATAAAGGTAGGCCCGTTCTTTGTGAGGTTAGAACGGGCTTTTTTATGCGCATTTTTTAGAAAAAAAGAGCTATATTTAGTATCGAATTTTATTAGTACTCCCCTCTGGTTTTTATAGAGTTTGTTGATTTTTCAGCGCAAATTCTTGGCCTGTAACTCCCTTTTTAAAAGGATTTGAATTAAGTAGTTACCTATTAGGATCTCATTTAACACAGATGTAAAATGAACAAGATCAAACCAAACGTGTGTCAAATAGTGAAGCGATGTGCCTTATTCCTAATTCTTCTTTCTGTAGTTGGTTGTGGTACCGCCCAATTACCAAACAATACTTCCAATCGCCCTGTAACCCAATCCCAAACAGAGAATAATTGGCAGGATGAATTAAAAACTTCCTTTAGAACGAATTACGGCCTTGCAGTAAAAAATCATGCTGTTGTCATGCAAGAAAAATATCCTGTTATTGTTCAGGACTTGTTGAATATGACCTTAATTCGGTCAAATGGAGACGAGGTCCGGTTTAATATGAAGAAGGATATCTACTTTACATTGGCGCATACCACTCATTCGCCATTGACCATATATTCTATTTTGAGCACGTCCAATTTTGAGATAGAAAATAACCCCATACCATTGGATAAGTTGGAGACCTATTTGGTCGTTGTTGAAAACGCAATTGTAGGTATAGGTAACACGACTCATTTAACTCAGCCACAGAAGACGCGGATACATACCATGTTGACCATAACACAGAGATATATTAGCATAGTTCTTCAGAATAGAAATACAACAAAATCCCAATTTCAAACCTATGCTAGGCAAGTACTTCCCTTTATAAAATTGAACCTTGAGGATGGAGCGCGGGAGCAGCTGAACCAGTTTTATGCACAAATGTATCAGTGGAAAAGGATGTTTCCTGAAGAAAACTGGGCAGATCTGAGAGTAGTGGTGATGGGTTTTCATCAGGCAAGAGACCTATATGCCTTGAAATTATTCTACCAATGGCTATTGAAAGAACCAGAATTTGAAGTGAAAGTGGTGTATGCCGAATATCAATTCTCCATTTTTGGAAATAATAGTGTTGAAGCGAAAAGACTAGCACTGGAGTTGCTCACCAAGGTTGATTTGGACAAGGAACCTTCCCTGTTCATATTTGGGAATGAGACACAACTACAAAAGGACGTTATGGGACCAGCGGCACAGGAAATATTGAAAGGTTGGGGTACTTCGAATTGGCCAAATAGTCAAGAAAGAGAGTAATCTTCCAATGGTAGCTAATAACTATGTAATTGAAAGTAGGACAGCGCTGGACTAAATTCCCTTCGGAATGGCATCAATCAATTTCTTGGTGTAGCTTTTGGTGGGATTGGCATAAATTTCATCGGCATCACCCATTTCTTCAATTTTACCGTCTTTCATGACTAACAACTGATCCGCCATAAACTTCACGACCGCCAAATCGTGCGATATGAATATATAGGTAAACCCAAAATCTTCTTTTAGTTCATTTAATAAATTAAGAACCTGGGCCTGTACCGAAATATCTAATGCGGAAACAGATTCATCGCAGATCACTAGTTTAGGTTCCATGGCAATGGTTCTAGCAATGCCAACACGTTGTCTTTGTCCGCCAGAAAGTTCATGGGGGTAACGAGCAAAATAGGATTCGTCCAAGCCTACTCTGCCTAGTAATTTCAATACTTTTTGTGTTCGATCTTTATTAGAAGCACCTACGCGATGCACTTTCATGGGCTCCATGAGTGCTTCACCAATGGATAACCTCGGATTTAAAGAAGAATAGGGGTCTTGAAAAATGAGTTGTATCTCCTTTCGTAAAAGCCGTATTTCTTTAGAGGAAAGTGTAGTTAAATCTTTACCACGATAACGTATTTTTCCAGCAGTTGATTTTTCTAAAAGCAGAATAGTCTTTCCTAAAGTAGATTTACCGCAGCCAGATTCGCCTACCAATCCAACTGTTTCTCCTTCAAAAACACTAAAACTCACATCATTTACCGCTTTTACCGCCTTTTTAGACTTAAAAAATCCGGGATTGCTATAGTAATATTTTTGAAGATTGTGAACTTCCAATAAAGGTTCCCGAGTATATAGTTTTTTATGTCGAAAGGCTCGTTCTTGAGCTGTAACTTCGATAGCTTTAAAGCTGTTATCAGCTAAGGAGGCAATAGTAGGAAGCTGTTGTAAGCGTTTCGAAAGCGTTGGGCGTGATGCTAAAAGTGCTTTGGTATAGTCGGCCTTTGGATGTTTAAACACCGAATACACGCTCCCTTTCTCCACAATTTCTCCTTGATACATCACAATAACTTCATTGGCAATTTCAGAAACTAGACTTAGGTCGTGTGAGATAAATACCAGACTCATTCCGGTTTCTTCCTGTAGTTCTTTCAAGAGTTCAAGGATTTCTTTTTGCACAGTCACATCCAATGCTGTGGTCGGTTCGTCTGCAATTAGTAACTTTGGTTTGCAGGCAATAGCCATGGCAATCATGACCCGCTGCATTTGTCCGCCACTTATTTGATGTGGATAATTATCATACATTTCATGAGGCCGTGGAAGCTTAACTTTCTGAAATAATGAAATTGTTTCCTTTTTAGCTTCTGAAGCGGATAGTTTTAAATGCAATCGAAGAATTTCTGAAACCTGAAACCCGCAAGTGAGCGAAGGGTTTAGGGCACTCATAGGTTCTTGAAAAATCATGGCAATCTCCTTGCCTTTTATCGAACGTAGCGCCTTCTCTTTTTCGGTCAAGAGGTGTATTTCCTCAAATGAAATGGAGCCGGTTATTTTTGTGTTTTTTTTCGGAAGCAAGCCCATGATGGCCATGGAGGTTACCGATTTTCCTGACCCAGATTCCCCTACTATACCGACAATTGAATTATGAGGTATTTCGAAAGAAATAGAATGAATAACCTCGGTCATCTTGTTTTTTTTTCCGAAGGATATGGAAAGATCTTGGACCGAAAGAAGTGGGCTGTTCGACATTGATTCAAAGATAGAATTTTTAATTCTTTTGTTTTCAGAATAGAGACAGGATAAAATCCAAATATGAATCAAAACAAAAACTGTTGATAAATTCATACGGTCGTTCATCGAATAAAATTTGATATTCATTAAAATTTAACGTACTTAGATAGGAAATTGTTAGCAATTGTACTATAAAAACACAATTCAATAACGTTTTAACCGTAATCTTGAGAATAATACAAAACAGAAACTTATAATTTTCTTTGTTTTAGGATTTCTCTGAAGTAATATTTTTATGAACAAACCAGTATTTAAAAACTTCCTATCATGTGGCATGACCAATTTTTCTAGCTAAATAACTCCGTGACGATTAAAGTTAAAAGCAGTATCTGACCCCTCCTTACCCTCTTAAAATTAATGGTAATGGTTTCCCCACATTGCATCAATACTATGCAATGAATCAAATTTATATCACAACCTAAACTATAAATATTATGAAAAAAACATACCTAATAGCATTGGCGCTATTATTCATAGGACAAACCTTATTCTCTCAACAGCAAATGGAGGCTGTTGTGCAATCCTATTTCAATATCGTTGCTGGAGAATCCAATTTAAAACAGGAAGATTTTTCCCAATGGAAGGTGACAGATGTGGTCCCATCTATGAATCCAGATATTCAACATGTATATGTTCAACAGTATTACAATAATGTCCCTATTCAGTTTGGGACTTATAAACTAACCGTTAAAAATGGTCAAGTCTCTTGGCAAATAAATCAATTTGTGGCAGATGTGGCTTCAAAAGTTGCAACATCTAGGGCATCTATTACCCCTGAGAGTGCTATTTTAAAAACGGTCAATAGACATAATCTTCCTCGGCCTGTTTTAAATAGTAACACGAGGTCTGATGGTAGTTTTGTTTACGAAAACTCAGGGATTAGTCTGGAACCAATTAAAGTAAAACAACTTTATCAGTTACACAACGGTCAGTTGCGTCTGACTTGGAACGTGAGTTTGTATCAAAAAGACGGGCAGCATTGGTGGAATGAAAATATAGATGCTACTACTGGACAAGTACTGCGCACCGAAGATTGGGTGATAACTTGTAATTGGGGTGATTCTCACGAGGATCACGGTCACTCAAAGGATAAAATTATTGCCGAGTCAACCCCAGTGTTAGAAGGGCCTATGAATTTCATGGCAGGTGAAAGTTACAATGTCTATGCGATGCCATTTGGCAGCCCATTAGATGGTGGGCGATCTGTTGTGACAGATCCTCATAACACAACAGCTTCTCCTTTTGCTTGGCATGATACCAATGGTGCAGCAGGAGCAGAGCACACCATTACGCGTGGAAACAATGTGTGGGCCATGGAAGATGCCAATGGTAACAACGGCACAGGTTATTCTCCCGATGGGGGAGGCGGATTGGACTTTAATTTCTCAATCAACTTGGGGAATGAGCCAAATACGTATAGAGATGCCGCAATTACGAATCTTTTTTATTGGAATAATATCATGCATGATGTTTGGTATCAATATGGTTTTAACGAAGCGAGTGGTAACTTTCAAGAAAATAATTACGGTAATGGTGGTGCAGGAAGTGATTCTGTAAATGCCGATGCTCAAGACGGAAGTGGACTAAATAATGCCAACTTTTCTACGCCAGGTGACGGATCCAACCCAAGAATGCAAATGTTTTTATGGTCGGGTAGTCCGCAAATTGACGGCGACCTTGATAATCTGATCGTTGCACATGAGTATGGACATGGTATTTCTATCCGACTTGTTGGTGGCCCTGGATCTAATCAATTGGGAGGCTCTGAACAAATGGGAGAAGGATGGAGTGACTGGTTCGGTCTCATGCTAACTATGCAAAATGGTGACGCTGGAACCGATTCAAGAGCAGTTGGAAACTACGCATTAGGTCAAGGCTCTGGTGGTGGCGGAATTCGACCTACTCCTTACTCTACGAATACGGCCATCAATGGCACTACGTATGATGACATTGGTGGTCTTGCAGTTCCACATGGTGTGGGATATGCTTGGGCAACTGTTATTTGGGACCTTACTTGGGCTCTAGTAGATGATCAAGGCTTTGATACCGACTTTTATAACGGTACTGGAGGAAATAATGTAGCGATGGCTTTAATTATTGAAGGATTAAAAAACACAGCCAATAACCCTGGATTTGTTTCTGGAAGAGATGGAATTCTTCAAGCAGATCAAGACCTTTATGGAGGCCAGTACAACTGTATTATTTGGGATGTTTTTGCGGCTAGAGGTGTTGGTGTTGATGCCAATGAAAATACCAATGGCGGCACTAATGGAAATACAGATCAAACTACTTCATTTACAAGTGGTTGTGGCGGCGGCGGTCCTGAGCCATGTTCAGGTACTGTTTCTTCTTATCCTTACAATGAGAGTTTCGAGAGTAATTTTGGAGCTTGGACCCAGTCTACGAGTGACGATATCGATTGGACGCGTGATTCAGCTGGGACACCTTCAAGTAATACGGGTCCTTCTTCGGCAGACGATGGCACCACTTATATTTATGTTGAGGCATCAGGAAATGGTACAGGTTATCCAAATAAGCGTGCTATTTTAAATTCTCCTTGTTTTGATTTAAGCGGAGAGACTTCAGCGAGTTTTAACTATAGCTACCATATGTTTGGTGCTACCGATATGGGAAGCATCGATTTGGAAGTAAGTACAGATGATGGCGCTAATTGGGCCTCTATTTGGAACCAAACAGGTAATCAAGGCAACCAGTGGAATGCAGAAAGTATTAACCTGAGTGCTTATCTTGGAGAGAGCAATGTCCGACTTCGTTTCAACCGCTTGACGGGCAGTACTTGGCAAGCAGATATTGCTTTGGACAGCTTTAACTTAGACACCAATGGTGGTGGTGGCGGAGGCTGTACTTCTGGGGTTTCTATTCCTTATTCTGAAAGTTTTGAGAGCTCTATTGGCGCTTGGAGTCAGTCATCGTCAGATGATATTGATTGGACCCGTGATAGCGGAGGAACTCCATCAAGTAATACGGGTCCTTCTACAGGTTCAGCAGGATCTTTTTACATGTATGTTGAGGCATCAGGAAATGGCACAGGTTACCCAAATAAGCGTGCGATATTGAATTCACCTTGTGTTGATTTAACCTCTGAGAGTGCTGCTAATTTCGATTTCGATTATCATATGTTTGGAGCTACCGATATGGGTAGTATTGCATTAGAGGCTAGTACGGATGGAACCAACTGGGTTAGCTTATGGAGTCAGACGGGCAATCAAGGCAATCAATGGAATAGCCAAAGTGTCGATTTAAATGCCTATTTGGGAGGAACTGTTGAATTGCGTTTCAATAGACTGACGGGGAGTACCTGGCAGGCCGATATTGCTATTGACAACATCAGTTTGACGGCTGGTGGTGGTGATCCAAACCCACCTACGGGATATTGTGCTTCCAATGGAAACAATACCAGTGATGAGTACATACAACGTGTTCAGATAGGAAGTATCGATAATAGTACGGGAGCTTCTTCGGGAGGGTACGGAGATTATACGAATCTTTCTACGAATTTAGGAGCTAGCAATAGCATAACCATTACCCCACTTTGGACGGGAACTATTTATGCTGAGGGTTATGCTGTTTGGGTAGATTGGAACCGTGATGGTGATTTTGGGGATGCAGGTGAATTGGCCTATTCTCGTTCAGCGACAACGGCTACGCCAATCACAGGTTCATTCAGTGTACCTGGAGGAGCCTCGGCTGGGCCTACCCGTATGCGAGTGTCAATGAAGTACAATGGCATTCCAGATCCTTGTGAGAGTTTTACCTATGGTGAAGTGGAAGACTATATTGTAGTTATTCCTTCTTCAGTACAAGGATTTGCTGGAAATACAAATAATGGCAACAATGTTGATTTAGGAGCGGGCATTTCTATTTATCCAAATCCGGTAAATAGAGGAGTATTGAATGTGAAAATTTTAGATGCTCAGGCTATAGACTATACTATTTACAATGTAGTGGGTCAAGTAGTAGATACTGGTGTTTTTACGTCCTCAATAAATGTTTCTAAACTACAAAGTGGGATGTATATGATTCAAGTAAATGCCGAGACACAGCAATTTGTCGAAAGCTTTATTGTGGAATAATCTAATTTATTAGATGTTGAAAATAAACCGCCCCCTGAATTTTATCAGAGGGCGGTTTTTTAATTTTTTAAATATAGTATTATGAAAAAACTAAATCTCATATTATTTTTTATAATTATAGGGGCAGTTGGTTACAGCCAAACCCCTTGTCAAAATGGCTTTGCAGGGGCTTATCCTTGCAATGACTACGACTTAATGTCTCGTATTACCTTGTCCCAAATGAGTGCCGGCGCAGGGAATGATAGTTGGGGATGGACGGATCCCCAAAACGGAAACGAATATGCCCTCATTGGACTTAATAATGGAACAGCGTTTATTGATATCTCTAATCCTGTAAACCCCATTTATTTGGGAAAATTACCGACAGCAACCAGCAATAGCTCATGGAGAGATTTGAAAGTGTACAACAATCATGTTTTCATTGTGAGCGAAGCAGCTAATCATGGCATGCAGGTGTTCGACCTTACTCGCTTAAGAAATGTGGTGAATCCACCTCAAACCTTTACAGCAGATACACGATACACTGGGTTTGGAAATGCCCATAATATAGTTATTAATGAAAGTTCAGGCTTTGCTTATGGAGTAGGCACAAGCACCTTTAATGGAGGGCCACATTTTGTGAACATTCAAAACCCCATCAATCCAGTGGCAGCGGGAGGGTATGCCATGGATGGATATAGTCATGACGCACAGGTAATCACGTATAACGGCCCCGATTCGGACTATACGGGTCGTGAAATTTTGATAGGAAGTAATGAAAATGAAGTGGTTATTGTTGATATTACCAACAAAGCAAATCCCATTCCCATCTCGACGATAGCTTATACCAATGTGGGGTATACACACCAAGGTTGGTTTACGGACGACGAACGGTATTTTATCTTAGGAGATGAATTGGATGAACAGAATGTTGGTTTTAATACCAGAACCATAATTTTTGACTTTCAAGATTTGGATAACCCGTTACAACACCTCATTTACAATGGGCCAACACCTGCCATTGATCACAATGGGTATGTAAAGGGAGATTTGTTTTATCTAGCCAATTACCGAGCAGGTATTAGAGTGATAGATATCACGAATATTGGGAGTCAAAGTATTTCTGAAGTAGGGTATTTTGATACGTATCCAGCGAATAACACCGCAGCTTTTAGTGGGGTTTGGAATGTGTACCCTTTTTTCAATAGCGGAAATATTGTGATAAGTGATATTGAAGGAGGCTTCTTCCTAATTCGGAAAAGTGAAGGCGGCGGCGGCGGTCCTGAGCCATGTTCAGGTACTGTTTCTTCTTATCCTTACAATGAGAGTTTCGAGAGTAATTTTGGAGCTTGGACCCAGTCTACGAGTGACGATATCGATTGGACGC
>Ga0256847_1000256_pt1 | contig 36680 bp, 33 predicted proteins | sample TeddybearmetaG_FD_189099 | JGI IMG/M metagenome (GOLD analysis project Ga0256847, IMG submission 189099) | Hydrothermal vent microbial communities from East Pacific Rise, Pacific Ocean - Teddybear | ecosystem: Environmental > Aquatic > Marine > Hydrothermal vents | place: Pacific Ocean: East...
AACGATTCAGCACATGCAGGCCAACCCGCCGCCCAGCGCCGGTGACTAAGATGGGGCACTCATGTTCCATAATATAATCCTAAAGTAAAAAATAATGGATAAACTCATGCATTTAGGTGACATCCATGCATTTTCTGATACCATACTTGATCATAGAAATCGATCAAACGGCAAGACCATGGAAAACAAGGAAAGAGACATCGAGTTAGAAGAGCTCGTGTTGAAAGAATGTTTGGTCAGCGCCACAGGGCTGAACAGCAATAGTTTACAAATTGGCATTCGGGGTGACCCATCACTGCGGGAGACGACATTTGCACGCAAAAAATATCAAAGTAATGTCGATAAAGTCTTCACCACATTAGAGCCACATTTAGAAGAATTACTGTTGCGGCGCTCAACTTATCACCTCTATGTGGGGTTTAATAATGGCGAAGTGCGCACCAATTCGGTCTTCGATCCCTTTCGGTTGGAAATCCATGAAGCCGAAAAACTGTCTAACCACGACTATGTCGAACGACATTTTCCAGAAGTGGGTTATGACCAAAAAGTGCAAATTATTCGTGATATTTACAAGTCTTTAGACAATAGCGGCATTTATGAGTATTTACCCGATTATTGGAAACGCATCATTACCAAACGTAATTTCATTTGGACACCGATGAAAGCAACCGATATCCCGATTGTTTTATCCACGCTGAATCGTTTGCGGGATATTCAAGAGTACTATCTGCGTAATGTGAGTATTTGTGTGATTCAAGGCTTTGTTCGCATTCAATTTAACTGTGATGGTACGCAGTTGATTCGCTCCAAGGATTTCCGGCAATTTTTAGAAGACAATTTTCCAACTTAACCCACCCCCCTAAATCACCCAATCACACCGATTAATTATCATTGAGATCCTCTTTAACCGGCACGGTACTCTCTTCCACTGTGCCCTCTTTTTTTAAATTGGCCAAAGGATTTGATACCTCAACACTGGAGCGTGCTTTAATGGGATGGAAAAGCACCAGCATGCCAATCGCAGGGTGGTCTATGTAGTGGATTTTTTTACTGCGCATACGCCGATGTGCGTTGACTTTAAACGAGCGAAGCTCTGTGACGTAGGTCGTCGGTGTTTGTGCGCTTGCAACAGCATCGGATACAACCGTATCTGGCGCACCCAGCTCGGTTGTAATGGGGCTATCTAAGGGGGCCGTGGCCTCGATCACCGGGACCTTGACGTTACGACGATATAAAAAGTCTGTGTGCACATGTAAAAAACGACCAACCGTGATTTTCAAAGTCCCCTCTAGCATAGGCGTGCTTGAGCCAAAACCAGCGGACACGTCACGATTGGCGGCGGATTCCCTGGGTATTTCGAGATATAAAGTTTGTTTTTTGCGGTTGTTTTGGACGGGCATCGTCCACCCTTTGAAAAATATGGGGCGGTAACGGCGGGAACTTTTCAAGGAGTTGTAATAACGCCGGAGCCTTCGATTATCATATGAAATTAAACGATACGGTTGTGCGGGAAACGCTTGGGCGCTGAGCGTATCAATGCCCAAACGATTGCTGGTCTCTTGATAATCGGGTAAACCGGGGTCGCTTTCCCAATATTCAGATTCGAGGCCATCATCGTCTAAATGTTCGAATAAAATCACTTCAACAGAATACCAACGCGCGGCCAAACTGCTTGAGGAATAGACCAGTACAAGGCTGATCAGTAAGTATTGTAACGGTCTAAAGGTTATTCTCGGTTTCATGTTGTGGCCTGTTGTCGTCCAGCGACGTATTAGAGCATATCTCCATCGGAAATTCACACCACTCACCCGGTTAACGTAGAGAGTATGGATTCAATCTTTTGAATTCTAGCTTCTGCTTTGTCCATTGAGGCAAAAAACTTGAGTTTATGCTGACCATCCAACTGGAATTCTTTGGGTCGGGTTTGGATTAATTGAATGATTTTGTGCGTATCGACATTGGGGTTTTCGTGAAACAAAATACGCCCGGACATGGCTGAAGCATCAATTTTTTGAATGCGCATGCGATCTGCACGCAGCTTTAACGATGTCACTTTAAACAAATTTTTCCCCGCCTCGGGAATTAAGCCAAAACGATCAATCATCTCAACTTGCAAATCTTTCAGTGCGGTTTTAGACGTGGCACTCGCAATCCGTTTATAAAGCACCAAACGCGTGTGCACATCAGGAATATAATCCTCTGGTAATAAGGCAGGAATTTGTAGCGTAATTTCAGGGCCTTGATCAAGGGGTTTGTCTAATTCAGGCTGCTTACCTGCTTTTAAAGCTGTGATGGCACGCTCTAACAACTCGGTGTACAGGGTAAAACCGATTTCATGAATCTGCCCTGTTTGTTCATCTCCCAATAACTCGCCAGCGCCCCGAATTTCCAAATCATGCGTTGACAGTGTAAACCCTGCGCCCAAATCCTCCAGACTGATCAAGGCTTCTAAGCGTTTTTTTGCATCGGAAGTGATGACTTTTTCATCCGGGATAATTAAATAGGCATAAGCACGATGGTGAGAGCGCCCAACACGCCCGCGAATTTGGTGCAACTGGGCCAGGCCTAAGCGATCAGCCCGATTAATAATGATGGTGTTGGCGCTCGGCACATCAATGCCGCTTTCAATGATGGTCGTGGCCACGAGGATATTAAAGCGCTGATGATAAAAATCCAGCATGATTTGTTCTAATTCATGCTCACGCATTTGCCCATGCCCGAAACGCACCTTAGCATGCGGGATTAATTCGGCCAGCTCTTGCGCGGTTTTTTCAATCGTTTTAATGTCGTTATGCAGAAAATAAACCTGACCACCCCGCTTTAATTCCCGTGAGCAGGCCTCTTGCACTGTATTCACATCCCACTGCATTAAAAATGTTTGAATCGGGTGACGATGTGCGGGTGGCGTCGCGATAATAGAGAGGTCTCTAAGCCCAGACATGGCCATATTCAACGTTCGGGGAATCGGCGTTGCCGTTAAAGATAAGATATCGACTTCAGACCGCAAGGCCTTCAGAACCTCTTTTTGCTTGACCCCAAAACGATGCTCTTCATCAATGATCACCAAACCCAAATCGGCAAATTTGACACTTTTTTGAATCAGTTTGTGTGTGCCAATCACAATGTCCACTTTCCCTTCAGAAAGGGCTTTTAGCACGGTATCTTGCTGTTTTTTGGTTCGAAAGCGAGATAAGCTCTCAATCTGAAAAGGCCAATCAGCAAAACGATCAATAAAATTTTGGTGATGTTGTTGCGAGAGTAACGTTGTGGGAACGAGAATAGCCACTTGTTTGCCCCCATTCGCCGCAACAAACGCCGCACGCATGGCGACCTCCGTTTTGCCAAACCCTACATCCCCACACACCACGCGATCCATCGGTTGTTCTGCGGTCATGTCTTGAATTGTCGCCAGAATGGCTGCCGCTTGATCCGGCGTCTCTTCAAAGGGGAAAGCCGCTGCAAAAGCTTGGTAATCCTCAGGGTTGGATTGGAAAGCATGCCCTTTACGGGCTGCCCGGCGTGCATACACATCCAGCAATTGAGCAGCCACATCTTGCATTTTTTCTGCGGCTTTTTTTCTGGCTTTACGCCATTGCTCGGTTCCCAATCGATGCAATGGCGCATGCTCCGGTGAGGCACCGGTGTATCGAGACACCAAATGTAAACTGGAGACCGGAATATAAAGACGGTCTCCTTTGGCATATTCTAAGGTTAAATATTCTGCTGTATGTGCATTATCATGAATCGTTTGCAGACCAAGAAAACGACCAACACCATACTCCTGATGCACCACAGGCGCCCCAACCTCTAGCTCGGTTAAGTTCCGAATAATGGCGTTAGCGTCAGTACTGGCCGAGCTCTTATGCCGAGATTGTTGCACACGCTCTTCAAGTAACTGCGCTTCGGTAATCACGCAGATGTTTGCATCAGCTAACAATAAACTGTGTTCTAACGGCGCAATGGTGAGGGTTAACGTGGCAGCACTGCGTAAACAGTCTTGCCAGCCATGCACCAACGTTGGCTGAAGACCTTCTGCCACTAACATCTCTCGAATAATTTCTTGCCGACCAGCGCTTTCTGCGGCAAACAACAGTTTGCCAGGGAAATCTTGGATAAAATGGTGCAGCTTGCTATAAACGTTTTTGGCTTTAAGATTCGGTTTTATGTCCGGTGGAACGTCAGTCTTGAATTGAACATAAGGCTTACCTTGCTCGGATAGGTTGACCCAAGCACGGGCCTGAATTTGATCACAGCATTGTTGTGGGCTCAAATACAATTCGCTGGCGGGTAATACGCGCCGCTCAATGTCATGTCGGCGTTGCTCATAACGCGCTTCAACGTCTTGAATAAACGCGCGCGCATTGGCATGAACATCGCCTAAGCTGATGCACAATGTGTTATCTGGCAAATAATCGAACAGTGAGTATGTTTGCTCAAAAAAGAGTGGGAGAAAATACTCAATGCCACCAACCGGGTTACCTGATGCAATATTCTGATATAACAGGTCTTTATTCAAATTACCCGAAAAGCGTTCACTATAACGCTGCCTAAAGGCATCGATAGACTCAGGTGTGAGTGGAAATTCATGGGTTGGTAAGAGCCGAACCGCCGTGACTTTTTCTTTTGAGCGCTGTGTTTCTGGATCAAAAACATAAATCGCCTCAACTTCATTATCAAACAAGTCGATACGATAAGGAACTTTGCTGCCCATCGGGAATACATCAATGATCGACCCTCGAATGGCAAACTCACCATGGCGCATAACCTGACTGACGCAGTGATAACCCGCTTTATCAAGCTGCCGCCGTGTCTCATCCAGATCTAAAATATCGTGAACATCGAGTACAAAACTGTGTTGCTGCAAAAAAGTTTGGGGAGGCAGGTATTGCATCAATGTTGCAATCGGAACGATCAGAATGCCCTTATGCTGCGTGGGCAAACGAGACAACGCAGCCAAACGAATCGAGGTCAATTCAGGGAGGGGGGAAAATAAATCGTAGGGCAGCGTTTCTTGGTCTGGGAAATGTAAAACTGAAATATCTGGGGAATCTAAGAAAAAAGGGATTTCTCGCTTTAAGCGGTACGTCTCCTCCATATCGTGCGTGATCAAACAGACCAAACCATCAAAGGTACTGGCGGCTTCTGCAATGGCAAGCGGGGTACTGGCAGCGTTTAAACCCCGCCAGACTAAACGCTTAGCGGCATGACTGTCAGTATTGGGTAGATTGGGGTCGATGAGTAAAGTTGGCATGTTTCAAGCTCGCTACCAGCGCGTCATTGGGCGTTGTAAATGGCAGATTACTTATACAGGACTCTGAACGTGGGGGCAAGTCGGCTATCCAGAGATATGGATAGCCGACGCCGTGCTACTCGACGTTTTCAGCCTTCGAGGACTTTGCCTTAGCCGTCGTACTCACTTTGGTTGTTATCGGCTTTTTATTTTTAGAGCCTTTAGGACGCCCCCTTTTTTTGGTACTACTACGGGGCTTGGATGTTTCTGTTTCCGCTTCAGCAGACTCAGGCGTTTCTGTCTCTGCTTCAGCTACAACAGGCTCAAGCGTTGCCGTCTCCACTTCGGCCGCAACAGGCTCAGGCGTTTCTGCCTCAGCTTCAGCTACAACAGGCTCCGGCGTTTCTGTCTCAGCTTCAGCTACAACAGGCTCAGGCGTTTCCGTCTCAGCTTCAGCTACAACAGGCTCAGGCGTTTCCGTCTCAGCTTCAGCTACAACAGGCTCAGGCGTTTCCGTCGCTGCTTCAGCTACAACAGGCTCAGGCGTTTCCGTCGCTGCTTCAGCTACAACAGGCTCAGGGGTTTGTGTCTCCGCTTCGGCTACCACAGGTTCAGGGGTTTCTGTCTCAGCTTCAGCTACCACAGGTTCAGGGGTTTCTGTCTCAGCTTCAGCTACAACAGGCTCAGGCGTTTCCATCGCCGCTTCAGCTACAACAGGCTCAGGCGTTTCTATTCCTGCTTCGGCTACCACAGGTTCGACTGCCTTTGGTGTTTCAGCTATGTCGGTAGTTGGCGTCACAACCGCCGTTGTTTCCTTAACTTGGAATTCAGCTTGCACCTGTTCAGATGCGGGTGTCGTCACCGCTGATGTTTCCACTAGCTCTGGGTTTTCTACTGCTGTTTTCTGACGATCACGGCGGCCCCTACCACGGTCTCTACGCAATTTATTGGTTTTGTTTTGAGGTCGACGTGTGTATTTAGAGGACTGATTTTGAGTCTCTTCATTCGGCGTCTCTGAGCTCTGTACTTTATTTTGCGTTTGCAGCTCTGGCTTAGCGCAACTCTCATCGGTCTGTTCCTGTTCCTGATGCTGTTGGTGGTCGCGATTTTGATGGCGATTCTGGCTGCTTCGATGCTGAGTGTTACGGTTGTCGCGGTTTTGATGACCTCGGTTCTGATTGCGATTGCCACGGTTACGATTTTGATCCCGATTCTGGTCTCGATTTTGTTGCGTTGCTTGTGGCTGTGGCTGCTGGACGGGTGGGTTAGGTGTTTCTGACTCACTCGTAACATCATCATTTTTACGAAATAAAGAGGTGACGAATTTTTTAATTAAGCCACCACTTTCTTTCCTTGGGGTCGGTTTTTGTGGCACATTTTTGACCGCAGGTGCTTCGACCGACGCCTGTTTTTGCATGCGCTCTTCAAGGGCCAATTCATCGCGTTTTTCGATCAAGTCATAACTGGGCTGTTTGTTATTATATTGATCTTCACTGGAACGAATGCGCTGAATATCGTAGTTGGGAGAGTCCATATTAAGATTGGGAATAACATCAATACTGACTTTTTGTCGAGACTCAATTTGAGTCAAGGTTTGGCGCTTTTCGTTGATTAAAAACGTTGCGATATTCACCGGCACTTGAGTAATAATTTTGACCGTATTTTCTTTCATCGATTCTTCTTCAATAATCCGTAAAATCGATAAAGCCAGTGATTCAATACTTCGAATAACGCCTTGGCCTTCACAACGCGGGCACAAGTGGTGGGTAGATTCGCCCAATGAGGGCCGCAGTCGCTGACGAGACATTTCCATCAGGCCGAAACGAGAAATGCGACCAATTTGGACGCGGGCTCGATCTAATTTAACCGCCTCTCGTAACCGGTTTTCAACGTCACGTTGATTTCTATTCTGTAACATATCGATAAAATCGATGACCAATAACCCGCCCAAATCTCGCAGCCGCAGTTGTCGACCAATTTCAACGGCTGCTTCTAAGTTCGTATTACGCGCCGTTTCTTCAATATCCGAGCCTTTCGTGGCCTTAGCAGAGTTGATATCAATCGCGGTTAAAGCTTCGGTATGGTCAATCACGATGGCCCCACCAGAAGGCAGCGACACTTCACGCGTGAAGGCAGACTCAATTTGCACCTCAATCTGAAAGCGCGTAAACAAGGGGACATCATCTTCGTAATGCTTGATCTTTTTTAGATACTGCGGCATGACTTTTTGCATAAAATCATAGGCTTCTTGATAAACATCCGCATTATCGACGAGTATTTCACCAATATCAGAACGCAAGTAATCTCGGATGGCCCGAATAATGACATTGCTTTCTTGGTAAATTAAAAATGGTGATTTACGATCTTGCGAGGAGGCGTTAATGGATTGCCACAATTGAATCAGATAATCCAAATCCCATTGTAATTCTTCTGTTGAGCGGCCAACCCCTGCCGTACGTACGATTAACCCCATGCCTTTCGGAATATCCAAAGCCGCCATGGCTTCTCGAATTTCTGTGCGATCATCCCCTTCGATACGCCGAGAGACACCACCGGCCCTTGGGTTATTTGGCATCAGCACCAAATAACGGCCAGGTAAACTGATGAACGTGGTTAAGGCCGCTCCTTTGTTGCCACGCTCTTCTTTTTCAACTTGCACCACCAGCTCTTGGCCTTCAAAAACGGCCTCTTTGATATTGGCTCGACCAGGTGCTGATTGCGCTGATTGTGAAAAATACAGTCGGGATATTTCTTTGAGGGGCAAAAATCCGTGCCGATCAGCACCGTAGTCAATAAACGCAGCTTCTAAGCTGGGCTCGACACGTGTGATTTTACCTTTGTAGATATTGGATTTTTTTTGTTGCCGAGAAGGGAGCTCGATGTCTAGATCGAACAATTGCTGGCCTTCAACAATCGCAACACGAGTTTCTTCTTGCTCGGTTGCGTTGATCAACATACGTTTCATAAACGGTTTTCCTTTGCATGCGTGCACACTGCTGTGCGATATCGCAAAACCGATTGCTCAGGCATGGCCTGCGCTGCAAAAGAAGCTTTAATTTTCAGTGCTAAGCCAAGTATGCTCGTTGGCCAAACGTGTTGATTGTATTCTCATCAACGAACCTAACAGGCAATTAGCCTACGAATCAATTTAGGTTCCATAATTTTGTCGTGTTCCAATGGATGTTACGCTTATCTCTTGCGCCTTGTCGATGATCAGCTTGGGCATGATCCATGTTTGTATTCTGCACTGTTGCTTAATTCTTCTTTTTTATTGCGTTAGCTATGTTCGGTATTGCTGTAGATGTTCGTAATAATCTGCGACTTTCTTTTTTTTATTCTTGCCCCCGACTACCAACATGGGGCTAATCATTTTGATTATTACTGACTTAGCGCGACTATAACAAGGTTTGAGGCTTTGTTCAATCATGGGATGCAATGTTAAGATACCGGCTTATCCGTAAAGTTAACAATTGGGGTATCACAAAATGACAGGGATGAAGTCAGGTGTGCGAGAGTTAGTGGTGGCACAAGGGTTTGCTGATCAGCGTATTGATAATTTTTTACAGCGTGAATTGCGCGGTGTGCCGAGGAGTTATATCTATCGTATTTTACGTAAAGGCGAGGTGCGCGTAAATAAAGGCCGAGTTAAACCCGTCTATCGTTTACAAGTTGGCGATGTGATTCGCGTTCCGCCCATGCATACGGTGGCACGCACCTCAGAAGTTCCCGGACAAACTTTACTCAAAAACTTGTCTGAGCGCATTATTTTAGAAGATCAATATTTGATCGCCATCAATAAACCCTCAGGTTTGGCTGTGCATGGTGGCAGTGGCTTAAAATACGGTTTAATTGAAGGCTTGCGAGCTTTACGCCCAGAATGCCCTTCATTAGAGTTAGTACACCGCTTAGATAGAGCCACTTCCGGGTGCTTATTAATCGCCAAAAAACGCTCTGTTTTAAGCGAATTGCATACGTTGTTGCGCGAGAAACACATCGACAAAACATACTGGGCTTTGGTGCAAGGTAAGTGGCCAAAAAAGAAAGTTAGCATTAATGTCCCACTACAAAAAAACACACTCAAAAGTGGTGAGCGCTTGGTCTCCGTGAACAGCAAAGGCAAAGTTGCATTAACGGAATTTCGTATGTTGCGCAAAGGGCATGAAGCCTCATTGGTCGAGGCGAAACCCATAACCGGGCGCACCCATCAAATTCGGGTGCATGCGCAATATGCCGGCCACCCCATTGCTGGTGACGATAAATACGGGGAAGCTGGGTTTGATCAGCAAATGAAAAACCACGGTTTAAAACGTTTGTTTTTACACGCCCATACGATCCGCTTTCAACTCTCCATGGGGGCTTATACGATCACCGCGCCCTTAGATGACGCCTTACAACGGGTGTTGGCCCAGTTAGGATTAACGCGTTAATCTTTACAATCGTTTTTTCTTGCGACAAGATGAACAATTTTTCTGGGGATGGATTATGTCTGATGAGCAAACACCTGCAAAGTGGGAAAGAGCCCTAATTGAAAAAATGGTGTATGCCTCTGTTGATGAGCAGAGGAAAGCACGCCGCTGGGGCATCTTTTTTAAACTATTTTTGGTCGTTTATGTGTTGGTTTTGCTGGCCGTTGCCGCTATTCCACAATTGAAGGCGCACTCAAAATCACACACCGCAATCATTGATCTAAAAGGGCTGATTTCTGCGGACTCCCCGGCCAATGCGGATGATATCGCCGGTGCTCTGCAAGATGCCTTTGAGTCCGAAGGCACAAAGGGCATTATTATACGGGCGAATAGTCCTGGTGGTAGCCCGGTGCAGTCAGAGTATGTCTATGCTGAAATCCAACGCTTAAAGAAAGCTCACCCGGATATTCCTGTATACGCCGTGATCAGTGATTTATGCGCTTCCGGTTGTTATTACATCATCGCCGCCGCTGACAAAATCTACGCACAAAAAGCCAGCATGATTGGTTCTATCGGTGTCTTGATGAATGGGTTTGGTTTTACTGAAATCATGAAAACCCTTGGGGTTGAGCGTCGCTTATTTACCGCCGGTAAAAGCAAAGGTTTTTTGGATCCTTTCGCCCCCGTTAAAGACAGTGATGTTGCACACATTAAATCGATGTTGGCACATGTCCACCAGCTCTTTATTGATCGCGTCAAGGAAGGCCGAGGTGAACGCTTAAAAGCCAATGATACGTTGTTTACTGGGCTGATATGGACAGGCGAACAGGCCAAAGAAATGGGCTTGATTGATGATTTTGCCAGCACCGGTTATGTGGCGAGAGAGATTATTAAAGAAAAGAAACTCCTCGACTTCACCAAAAAAGACACGTTACTGAATCGCTTTACGGATCGCTTGGGTGTCAGTGTTGGGGCGTATATTATGACGCAAATGAGTGAGCCCAGTATGCGTTAACTCGCCTAAAAGCCATGCGGTGAAGACACGCCTTTTGTGAAACATGCAGAGTGAGTACGCTGATGAGCCAGTATCGTGTATTGATTGTAGAGGACGATGAAGCCATTCAAGAAATGTTAAGCATTGCTTTCACCTCCGCTGACTTTATTCTGGATCAAGTCTTAGAGGTGCAAGCGGCAACAACCCGCATGGCTGACCGCCGCCCGGATATTATTTTGCTCGATTGGATGCTGCCTGGCACCAGTGGCATCGAATTTGCTCGTCGCTTAAAAAAAGACGACAGCACTCGGGATATTCCGATTTTGATGCTTACCGCAAAAGGCGAAGAGGAAGATCGTTTACGCGGGTTTGATGTGGGCATTGATGATTATATTACCAAGCCCTTTTCTCCCAAAGAAGTGATTGCCCGCATCCATGCAGTCTTACGCCGAGTCAAAGGATACACACAAAGCCAGGTACTTGAATTTAAAGGCTTGAAGATTTTATTGGCAGAACACCGTGTGTTTGCACACGACCAAGCATTAACCATCGGCCCGACAGAATACAAATTATTACATTTTTTCATGACCCATATAGAGCGCGTATTTTCCCGCGCTCAGTTATTAGATCGTGTTTGGGGGGGGAATGTTTATCTTGAAGAAAGAACCGTTGATGTACACATTCGGCGCTTGAGAAATGCCTTAGCAATCGGCGGATTTGCATGTTACGTGCAAACGGTTCGGGGGGTTGGTTATCGATTTTCAGGCGCATCATCCGCATAAGCGGGTGATATTCCCCCCTATTTCTCACTGATCCAGAAAATCTATCCCTTTATACCCAATATCGGATCGATAATACGCATCTGGCCAATGAATGCCTTGCACGTGTTGATAGGCTTTTTGCTGCGCGTCTTGAAGCGAGTCTGCCATCGCACACACACACAATACCCGCCCACCGGTCGTGACCACATTGTCTGCATTCACCGCTGTACCCGCATGGAAAACTTTAACATTGGTTGCCTTCACGTGATCTAACCCATCAATCACATCCCCTTGGCGATAAGCACTCGGATAACCCCCAGCAGCCATGACCACACCCAGTGCTGTTTGCGCATGCCATTGCACCTCAGCCTTGTCCAGCCCCCCGGACAACGCCGCCAAGCATAATTCCGATAGATCTGAGGCCAAACGCATCATAATCGGCTGCGTTTCTGGGTCACCAAAACGGCAATTGTATTCCAAAACTTTCGGCCCTTGTGCGGTTATCATCAGCCCCGCATAAAGAAACCCCACGTAGGTATTGCCCTCTGCTGCCATGCCATCAACCGTCGGGCGAATAATATTTTGCATGACCCACGCATGCAAAGCATCCGTCACTATCGGCGCGGGAGAATAGGCACCCATGCCCCCCGTGTTCGGCCCTTTATCCCCATCATCCCGAGCTTTATGGTCTTGCGATGTGGCCAAGGGAAGAATATGCTGGCCATCACTCATGACAATAAAACTGGCCTCTTCACCGACTAAAAACGCTTCGATGACCACCTTGCAACCCGCATCACCAAAAGCATTCCCAGACAACATGTCTTCAACCGTGTGGATGGCCTGTGTCAGCGTCTCCGCAATCACCACGCCTTTACCCGCCGCCAGGCCATCGGCTTTAATCACAATCGGCATGGTTTGCGTTTGTAGGTATTCAATCGCAGGTTCGGTTTCGATAAACGTCGCATACGCGGCTGATGGAATATGGTGTCGTGCCAAAAAATCCTTGGTAAACGATTTCGAGGCTTCTAGCTGCGCAGCCCCTTGACTGGGGCCAAAACACGCCAAACCCGCCGCTTGAAAAACATCCACAATGCCTTCAACAAGAGGGATTTCCGGCCCCACAATGGTTAATACCACCGCCTGCGTTTGCGCAAATTCAATTAACGCCGGAAAATCACTGACGTTAATGTCAATGTTCTCAACCTTTGGCTCGGTTTGCGTCCCCCCATTACCTGGGGCAACAAAAACACGCTGAACCTTGTCCGATTGTGCCACTTTCCATGCTAGCGCGTGCTCTCGACCGCCGCTGCCGATAATCAGTATGTTCATCCCATCAACCCAACTTGATATTAATGTCTAAAGTGGCGCATGCCGGTGAATACCATGGCAATATTGTGCGCATCTGCGGCTTGAATGACCTCTTCATCCCGCATCGAACCCCCTGGCTGAATCACTGCGGTAATACCCACTTCAGCCGCTGAATCAATGCCATCTTTAAACGGGAAAAAAGCATCCGACGCCATCACCGAGCCGCGCACTTCTAACTTTTCATCTTGGGCTTTAATCGCCGCAATTCGCGCAGAATAAACCCGGCTCATTTGCCCGGCACCAATACCGATGGTTTGGCCCGCTTTACAATAAACAATGGCATTCGATTTCACGAATTTGGCCACTTTCCAGGCAAACATGAGATCCCGCAACTCCGCCTCAGTGGGTACGCGCTGACTGACCACGGTTAAGTCATCTTGAGAGACCGCGCCGGTATCTCGTTCTTGCACCAATAAGCCGCCACAAATACGCTTAAAATCGAACCCTGGCATCGCCGCTTGCGACCATTGCCCAGAGGACAACACACGCACATTGGGTTTTTTCTCCAGCACACCTAACGCTTCTGCGGTGATCTCCGGTGCAATAATCACTTCAACAAATTGTTGCCCGATGATGGCTTCAGCGGTACTTTTATCCAATGCTTGATTGAACGCAATAATCCCACCAAAAGCTGAGGTCGGGTCAGTTGCATAGGCCCGATCATACGCTTGCCGAATGTCTTTCCCGATGGCCACACCACAAGGGTTCGCGTGTTTTACGATGACGCAAGCCGTCTCATCCGTAAAACCTTTCACGCATTCTAAGGCTGCATCCGTATCTGCAATATTATTGTACGAAAGGGCTTTACCTTGGTGCTGCGTGGATGTGGCAACACACGCATCTGCCACGTCATGTTCCACAAAAAAGGCCGCATTTTGGTGCGGATTTTCCCCATAGCGTAACGTTTGCACCTGTTTAAATTGTTGATTAAATGTATTGGGGAAAGTCGCCATGCCCGTTTTTTGCACAGAGCCCAAATAGTTCGCAATGGCACCATCATAACGCGCGGTGTGTTCAAACGCTTTCACCGCCAGTTGGAAACGCGTGTCTTCGGACAGCTCTCCATTGGCTTGAATTTCTTCTAAAACCGCATCATAGTCCTGGATATCCACCACAACGGCAACGTCCTGGTGGTTTTTTGCGGCTGCGCGCAACATCGTTGGCCCACCAATATCGATGTTTTCAATCGCTTGCGGCAAAGTACACCCGGCTTTGCTAATGGTGGCTTCAAAGGGGTATAGGTTAACCACCACCAAATCAATTGGCGGAATATCGTGCGCCAACATTGCCGCATCATCGGTACCTCTACGGCCCAATAAGCCCCCATGAATTTTCGGGTGTAATGTTTTTAAGCGACCGTCCATCATTTCCGGAAAACCGGTATGCTCAGAGACTTCCTTAACCGTCACTTGGTTATCCTGAAGCATTTTGGCAGTACCACCCGTTGAGAGAATTTCGATATTCAGCGCTTGCAACGCTTGGGCAAAGTCAACAATGTGTGTTTTGTCCGATACGCTAATCAGCGCACGTTGAATTTTAGCCATGTTACTTGCTTTCCTTAGAGGGTTTAAATAATCGGATACTGACTATAAGTCGTAATGGTCGAGTTTTTTACGTAAGGTGCTGCGGCTAATGCCAAGCACTTGCGCAGCTTTAGATTGATTTTTTTGCGTATGTTGCATCACACACTCTAACAACGGCTTTTCGACTTCTTGCATCACCAATTGGTGTAAACCTGTACTCGAATGCGCGTTGATTTGATCAAAATATTTACTCATGTTGCTTTTAATGCAATCACGAATGAGGTCACTGGTGTCTCTTGTGGTGACACGGCGTTGGTTGAAAGTCGTACAATTTTCCATCATTGTTTCTTGGCTCATGCGGCAAGACCCTCCTTTATATCATCAGCAAAAATTCGGCGTACTAGCTGAATTTGATGTTTTGCTGTGCGCAGTCCATTGAATATTTTTCTGTGTTGTTGTTGCTGAGCTAACGATTGTACATACCAACCAAAATGCTTACGGGCAATGCGAATGCCTTGCCGCTCGCCATATAAATGATAAATATCCTCCAAATGTTGTTCGATTAAATCGGATTTCTCAATGCCAAAAGGCGCGTCAGGAATCGTCCCCGTGTCCAAAAATTGCTTAATCTGGGCAAAAATCCAAGGACGTCCAAACGCCGCACGGCCGATCATCAATCCATCTGCTTGGGTTAATGTCAGCACTTGTTTGGCTTTTTCTGCACTGTCGATATCACCATTGGCAATCACCGGCAACGTTGTCGCCAGCTTGACCGCCGCAATGGTGTTGTATTCAGCGTGCCCCTCAAAGCGACAAGCCCGAGTGCGACCATGCAACGTAATGCTTTGAATACCACAGGCTTCTGCAAGACGCACAATGTCCAAAACATTACGGTGTTGTTTATCCCAACCGGTTCGCGTTTTCAACGTCACTGGCACCGGTGAGGCCGACACAACCTGAGATAAAATACGGGCGACTAACGCCGGATCTTTCAACAGCGCTGAACCCGCCTGCGTTTGGCACACTTTTTTTGCCGGACAGCCTAAATTCAGATCAATCACAGCAGCCCCTTGATCTGCATAATAACGTGCCGCATCTGCCATATGTTGAGGGTTATTTCCCATCATCTGAACCATAAAAGGCATGCTGCTATCGGTGTGCTGGAGGCGTATTTGTGATTGACGACTGCCCAATAGTTCGGGTTTTGCCGTGACCATCTCAGAATAGATTAAATCAGCCCCAAAACGGCGGCACAGGTTGCGAAAAGGTAAATCCGTCACACCCGCCATTGGCGCAAGGGCAATGGGTTGATGAAAAGTGTACGAACCGATTTGCATGATATTTGTGGGCCACTCTAAGTTGGGGCGTGCATTATAGCTTCAACATGCGGCTGATTGAAGGGCTGTTGATGGCACACCCTAGAACAAAATAGATAAGTCCGTGATTTCGAATATGAAAAAATTCGACTGTCGACAAAGACGTCGTGACCTAAGGGCATTGAGTGCGTTTCAAGCCCCCTTCATTAATAAAAATCAAACTGAAAACCACTGGCCTCTTTTTCTGGCAAAATAATCTCAAACACGATGTGCGTGGGTGTTTTTGAGAGCATTCCTCTGACCAACATACTTTCCTTTGTCAAATAATCTTCCGGTTGAAATAACCTTTTCCCAATTAAATTCGGCTGGTCATCAAACAAACTGACCTGAATACGCGGGTAAGGTTGCGTGAAAGCCGCTTTATTCATGATGGTCAAGTTGATCAATAACGTTTTCGGCGTCGAGTCTTGCTCCCTAACATCACGACGCTTAATGCTGATGGCGTCAATATCTCGCAACGGTGCCAACTCACAGCTCAGAAAACCGCACAGTGTTTCAATGGAATCCCGCGTTTCTGGGTCTTGTGCGAACGCCAAGCGATTGTGATAACCATATTGGACAAATAAAGTCAGCAATAACAAAGTTGACCCCACCAGCCAACCAATGGTCGCGGGGGTAATCGCTCGGGTATCAATCAAATCCTCTAATTCAAGCGCGAGGTTTGTATCTGTCAGCGGTGGCGTTTTTTGTGCCGACTTGGGCGATGTTGATTGCGATTGGGGTGTCGATTCAGGCTCGGGTTTGGTTTTCTTTGCGGCCTCAACGGCATGCTGAACCAATAAATCCTGCGGCGCAGTGTCTTTCGGCACCGGCTTTTTTCGCGCGGCTGGTTGAGTCGGTGTTGTCGGTGTACTCGATTTCGGCGAGGCGACGTTCGCTTGCGGCTGACTCTGTGCTTGCGCTTCTTCTGTCGCCTGCTCCTCAGAAATATCGATTTCTTCTGTGTCGTGATCACCCAGCGCATTTAAGGCATTAAAAACGATGGCACACGTACTGCATTTGACTTTTCCGCCTGCAATTTTTAATTGTTCAGTCGTAATACGATACACCGTACTACAGTTAGGGCATTGAGTGTACATAGCAGGAGGTAGCAGCCAATAATATCAAGAGAAGTTAACCATCTATTATAGCTGAGGAATGCGCATCCTCAACTGTGACTTACACCGGATTTACTTTCGGCAACCACTTAACCGAACCCAATCGGCCTGATGCTGCACGGGATCCAGTGAAAAATACGGTGCGTAAGCCTGACATACCCCATCCGCTTGCTCGGATAAAATACCAGACAACACAATCTGCCCTTGCGGTTTCACCAAACTCGCAAACAGATCCGCCATGTGGATCAGTGGCTCAGCTAAAATGTTGGCCAATAATACATCCGCACTGAACGCGGTAAAATCTGCGGGCAAAACACAGCTCAAACGCGCTTCAACCTGGTTTTTAACCGCATTCGCAACACTTGCCTGCAACGCTTGCGGATCAATATCCACTGCGGTGCAATGGCTTGCTTGTAATTTCAATGCCGCAATGGCCAAAACCCCCGAACCACACCCATAATCAATGACGTGTTGTTGAACCGGCGGGTTTTCATCTAACCACGTCAAACACAATGCGGTTGTGGCATGCGTACCGGTGCCAAAAGCCAACCCAGGATCCAAGTCAATCACCGTCGCTGCGCTGTCTTCAACCTCAAAACCCGTGGGGCAAATCCATAACGATTGCCCAAATTTCATGGGTTTAAAATCCTTCAACCAGGCACGCTCCCACACTTGGTCTTCGAGCGTTTCCGTTTTCACGGCGGTTTCAGTGGAAATCAGTGCTTGCGTTAATAAATGGGCTTGAATGGCGTCAGTCGGGGCGTGGTCTTCAAATAGACCCGTGACCTGGGTGAGATCCCACAGTTTGGTTTCACCCGGTAATGGCTCATATTGGGGTTGGTCTAGCGCATCACTGAAAGTAACTGATAACGCACCAAATTGTAACAGTGCGTCTTCAATTTTTTCAGTGGCGTGTTTTTCTACAGTGATAACGACTTGAACCCACAAGGCTAAATGCCAAGCTTCTTTTCTAAATAGTGGATGTTAACACCTCCATTTGAAAAAGCGGTGTCCCGCATAATTTCCTTATGTAACGGAATATTGGTTTTAATGCCATCAATCACGATTTCATCTAATGCGGTGCGCATTCTCGCCAAAGCAATCTCTCGGCTGTCGCCATGCACAATCAACTTACCAATCATCGAGTCATAGTGGGGTGGCACGTAATAACCATTGTAGACATGCGTATCCACCCGCACACCAGGGCCACCCGGTGGGTGATATGTCTCAATTCGACCTGGGCAAGGCATAAAGTTATTCGGATCCTCGGCGTTAAGCCGACATTCGATGGCGTGCCCCCGAATCTCGATTTCTTTTTGTTTAAAAGCCAAGCTCTCACCACTGGCAATCCGCAATTGTTCTCGGACAATATCCACGCCGGTAATCATTTCCGTCACTGGGTGCTCGACTTGAACACGGGTGTTCATTTCAATAAAAAAGAACTCACCATCTTCATACAGAAATTCAAACGTACCGGCCCCTCGGTAACCAATTTTTTTACAGGCATCCACACAACGCTCACCAATTTTGCGCCGTTGTTTGTCCGTAATCCCCGGTGCCGGTGCTTCTTCGACCACTTTCTGGTGACGCCGCTGCATCGAACAATCGCGCTCGCCCAAATGAATCGCATTGCCATGTTCATCGGCCAACACTTGAAATTCAACGTGACGCGGATTGGTGAGGAATTTCTCCATATACACCATATCGTTGCCAAAGGTTGCCCCGGCTTCAGTCCGGGTCAACGAAATCGCGCTTAACAATGAGGCTTCAGAATGCACCACACGCATACCGCGACCACCGCCACCACCCGAGGCTTTGATAATCACCGGGTAACCAATATCTCGTGCCACTTTCAGATTCGTGTCAGGGTCGTCGCCTAAAGGGCCATCTGAACCCGGCACCGTCGGCACTTTAGATTCACGCATGGCTTTAATGGCTTCAACCTTATCCCCCATCACACGAATGGTTTCCGGTTTTGGGCCAATAAAAACAAAACCGCTTTTTTCCACCCGTTCCGCAAAATCTGCGTTTTCAGATAAAAACCCATATCCCGGATGAATACCCACCGAATCAGTTACTTCTGCTGCACTAATGATCGCTGGCACATTCAGGTAACTTTGCGTGGATGGCGCAGGGCCAATGCACACCGTTTCGTCGGCAAGACGAACATGTTTCAAATTCCGATCAACATCCGAATGAATGGCAACCGTCTTAATCCCAAGTTCTTTACAAGCCCTCAGAATACGAAGTGCAATTTCACCTCGATTGGCGATGACAATTTTTTCAAGCATGGTTATCGCCTTTTTATTAGCTAATCACGAATAAAGGCTCGTTGTATTCAATCGGAGCACCATTTTCAACCAGAATCGCAGAGACAACACCCGCTTTGTCCGCTTCTATTTGGTTTAAAATTTTCATGGCTTCAATAATACACAGCGTCTCACCTTCCTTAACCGTCGCCCCAATCTCCACAAACGATGGCGCAGAAGGAGACGGTGCGAGATACATTGTACCGACCATCGGTGAACGCACCAGGTGACCATCTGGGGTTGCCTCCGCTTCAGGTTCACTTGCGGCTTCTGCGGCAACTGGCGCTGGTGCTGCTGCAATAGGCAATGGTGCGAGTGCGGCCATCGGTGCAGTAACACGACTGATACGAACAGATTCTTCACCTTCGTGAATCTCTATTTCAGCAATATCAGAGGCTTCGATCAGCTCAATTAGTTTTTTTACTTTTCGTATATCCATAACAAACCTGTTTTTTTACTTTTTATTTTCTCTCAAATGATGAATTGCTGCATGGAATGCAAATTCATAACCTTGGCTGCCGAAGCCACTAATAACGCCAACGGCAATATCTGATAAATAAGACTTTTGTCTAAAGGGTTCTCTTGCATACACATTGGATAAGTGTACTTCAATAAATGCAATCTGCACGGCTAACAGTGCATCCCGCAACGCAACGCTGGTATGCGTATAAGCCGCAGGATTAATAATAATAAACTGAACTTTATCCATAGCCGCTTGAATACAGTCCACTAACGTATGCTCAGCATTGCTTTGCATAAAGGTTAAATCACATTTGGCTTGTGCCGCCAGTGATAACAGCCGTTGCTCAATGTCCGCTAACGTCACATGCCCGTACAAGCCAGGCTCTCGTTTGCCGAGCAAATTCAGATTGGGGCCATTCAGGACTAAGATCTGTATTGCATTCATTGAAATACTGACTGATAACCAATATAAGTTAATGTTTAATAAGCATTTTTATCGTAAAAACGTGTTGTCGAGTCATTGTGACGCAAAACCGAAACCCTGTCTACGCTTTGTCACGCTTTAACGAAAATCGCAACAACTTACTCTCAATTCTATACGACTTTACAGAGAATGCTGACATTTTTACCCTTTTACATGGATGGCTCATCGGTATTTGGGGCTTGGCGGCGATGGCGCAAACAGGCATTCAGCACACATACACATGAAAATTGTCAGCATCTTCTGCCAATATCGCCTATTTCACCAGATTTTTCAGGATTCTGGTGGCTTCTGCCAGGCTCAATTCTCCCAAAATTGTCTCTTGAATGTGGCCTGAGCGATCTGTTATGACGGTGTAAGGTAAAACACCCAGGGTATTGCCCAACTGCATTGACAATGTACTGGCTTCATGTCCCCCAATCAGCACGGGATAATTCATCCCCATCGACTGTGCAAACGCAATGACATCGGGTTTTTCATCCAACATTGCAAGGCCAACAAACTGCACCCCTTGATCCGCAAAAGTTTTTTGTAATTGAATAAAAGCTGGAATCTCACGTTTACATGGGTCACACCACGTCGCCCAAAAATTTAACACCAAAATTTTCCCGGACCATTCATCCGAATGACGCAATATCCCCTGCCTATCGGGAAAAGCAAACGGTAACATTTTGGATGTTGCCTCAAGGCCCTGCTGAGGTTGCTCAACAGGGCTACTTTGTGTCAAATCGAACACATAAAAACCCAGTATGCCACTCACCAAGAGCATCAAACCCAACAGGCTATTTTTAAGACCGGTCGTCATAATACGATGTTATCCAGTGTGCGGAGAAATTGTTTTGGCCCTTGATAACCAATCACACGATAGTGCTTAAGCTCATTGCCTTGTCGATCAATAAAGAGCTGAATCGGTGGCTGTAGAAAGCCAATCTCATAGAATGCTAACAATTGTTTGAGGTCTGCGGTTAAAGTTGTAATGTCTAGTTTGATCAGATGAAACGCTTGGAGTTTTTGCTGCACAAGCGGGTCGGCAAACGTTGTGCGATCCAAATCTTTACAATACACACACCAGTCAGCATAAAGATCAACCAAGGCAATTTTTTGCTGTTGCTGCGCAGCCATTAACGCTTGCTTAAAACTCGCCTGGGTCGAGACTTTAACAAACCCGTTATGCAGCGCCACCGGTTGCGTAGACGACCCACCCTGCACTACCATTGATTGGTTCGATGCCAGTGGCGCAAAAACATCCTCATGTTGAGAGGCGGCCCCGACCAGTAACATTACGCCATAAACCAACAACACAATCCCGGTTCCCTTCCACAAACGCTGCCACCCGGTGGCCTCGACAGATAACGGCTCAAGCGCCCCAAGATAAATAGAAGAGGTAAGACTCAAGATCCCCCACAAGCCCAAAATAACTGACGCAGGCACCACGCGTGACAGCAACCAAATCGCAATCCCCAGCATTAAAACACCGAAAATGGCTTTCACTGCATTCATCCAGTGCCCGGCTTTAGGCAATAAACTGCCTTCCGTGACGCCCAAAATAAGCAGCGGCACGCTCATGCCAATACTCAAGGAAAATAACGCCAACCCACCCAATAGTGGATCCCCTGATTTACTCACAAACAATAATGCACCGGCCAATGGGGGCGTCACGCAAGGGCTTACGATCAACGCTGAAAGCCCCCCCATCACAACCGCGCCCATCAGCGTTCCCCCCTCCTGGCTACTGCTCATGTTATTCAGCTTATTTTGCCAAGTTGAGGGCAGTTGTAACTCATAAAACCCAAACATCGATAACGACAAGGCCACAAACACTAAGCAAAAAACACCAATCACCCAAGGGTCTTGAAACGCCGCTTGAACATTCGCACCCGCCAGTGCCGCAATCACCCCAGCCGTCGAAAAGACAACCGCCACGGAAAGCACATAAGTCAGGGTTAATATCAAGGCTTTGCGCGTATTCGTATCTTTTTGCTTGGCAATAATTCCCGATAAAATCGGCAGCATCGGGTAAACACAAGGGGTTAACGACAAGCCCAAACCCGCCAAGAAAAAAAGTGCTATCACGGCAAAAAAAGACCGGTTCGCCAACACTTCATAGAAAGTATCTTGTTCCGATTGTAAAACGACGGCTTTAGTTGGCACAACATCTGCCACTGCCAACGCAGGCAAGGATAAAACAACGCTTTTGGTTTGTGGCGGATAACAAATACCCAAAATCTCAGCACACCCTTGATATTCGATATTCAAGGTGATTTGCGTTGCTTCAACCGCGGTACGTTGTAATGGTATATTGATGCTCAGATCATCATGATAAACCACGGTTGTTCCAAATTCGGGGTCTTCCTTGGTCACACCCGGCGGCCATTCGATTTTACCCAGAGACACCGCAGGGTGCGAGACCGATAAAACCGTTTTATCCTGATACAGATAGTAATCCGGTGCAATGCGCCATTGTGCAAACACAGTGCGCCCGTCAATCACGCCGGTGCTGAGCTGAAAAGCCTGTTCCGAGCTCAAGGGTTCATCCGAGGCCAGCGGGATTAAACCTGGAATGGTGCGATCATTGGTTAGATCAAGCAAGACTTGATCTGCCATCGCTGGCGGCAGGTTAAGGCTGGGCTGCACAATTGGCATGGGGGTGACGTTAACTGTCTGAGTCAATATTTGTGGCGGGTAGCACAGCCCTTGATCAGAGCACCCTTGATATCGAATTTCAACGTCAACCGGCTGGGCTTTTGTGCTTTCTAATGCCACCTGCAAGGTTGTTTGCCCCCGATAAACCGGCACCATCGCTTGCGTGTTCAGATCCTGCTTAAACGTTGGCTCCGGCTGTTGGATAATCGGTGTCTTCGCATCCGGGGTCAAACTGACAACGGCCACCTTGGCCTGGTATAAATAGATACCTTGCGGCAAATCCCATGCAATGGCTAATGCATTCTGCTGTTGTGTCACAGTTAAGGGAAAAGCTTGTTGAAGCGTGTGTATCGTCTCTGTATTGGTGGTCGCATTGTTCTCGTTACAACCGACCAGTAGCCAGACAGTACACATAAAAAAAGCGGTAAATTTCATACTATAATCCCGTTGCTTCGGCAATCCACGTTAAATAATCCGGCAAACCATCCGCAATAGTGACTGCAATAATTTCCGGAAGTTCATAGGGGTGGATGACTTTAATTCGCTCTTGCAGAGCCACAAAGGCTCCTCGCGTGGTCTTAATTAAGAGTAGCACTTCTTCGTCTTGTTCTATTTTATTGTCCCAGGCATAAATGGAAATGACATTCGGCAAAACATTCACACACGCGGCTAATCGCTGGGCAACCAACGCATGGCCAATCTCCGTCGCGATAGCCGTATTTGGGCAGGTGCAATACACCAGGTAAGCAGAATCCACAGTCATGCGCTCCAAAGTACCCGATTTATTTGTAAAATGTCCACCACCGCTCACCGCTTTTGGGTTTTCATCGGCACAAAAATATGCTTGACTGTGTACTTCATATGAGGAAAACCCATGAGACCTGGCAGCCTATTATTTTGGATGTTTGTATGCATCCCGATTATCGAAATTTATATTTTAGTACAAGTCGGCGCCATCATCGGTGGTTGGAGCGTGGTCGGGTTGACCATACTCAGTGCCATGCTTGGTAGTTACCTCGTTCGAACACAAGGTATGATGACGGCACAACGCGTGCAACAGGCCATCACTCAAGGCCAAGTACCCACAATGGATATATTAGAGGGCGTGGTTATCCTCATCGCTGGCGTCTGCCTAATCACGCCCGGCTTTTTTACGGATATCCTGGGTTTATTATCGCTCACGCCCATATTGCGCAGACTCTTTCTCTTCTTTTTTATCCGACGCCATATCTCAGCCTTTCAACGCACCCACGCACACCCGCCTAATGCACACCAAGCTAACGCACAAAATCAACCGCCCCAGGCTCGCGTGATAGAAGGCGAATACCGGCGCGAAGACACCTAGATCAAATATAAGAATATCATAAACATCTGATTTAAAATAAAATATCTTGACTCTAGTCCCTTGATCCTTATCATTAGCACTCTCATGAGGCGAGTGCTAATTATTCATCGCTTCTTTATTTATCCATACAAATTTTCAGGAGAAAATGTAGTGAATATTCGTCCATTACATGATCGCGTTGTTGTTAAGCGCGTTGAGGAAGAAAAAAAATCCGCTGGTGGAATCGTTATTCCTGATTCAGCAACAGAAAAACCTATCCGTGGCGAAATCCTTGCAGCAGGCAACGGCAAAATGCTCGAAAGCGGCGACGTACGTCCTCTGGATGTTAAAGTCGGCGACAAAGTTTTGTTCGGCAAATATTCTGGTACGGAAATAAAACTTGATGGCGCTGAAGTGCTCGTTATGCGAGAAGAAGACATCATGGGTGTTTTGGAAAGCTAAAATCTCAAGTCAGACTTTAGATTTTTAGATACATTATTAGTACGCAGTAAGTGAAGGCAAAAATAACATGGCAGCAAAAGAAGTAAAATTTAGTGATGACGCACGATCTCGCATGGTGCACGGCGTCAACATTCTTGCAAATGCAGTAAAAGTTACCCTCGGCCCTAAAGGCCGCAACGTTGTTTTAGACAAAAGTTTTGGCGCACCAACCATTACGAAAGACGGCGTATCAGTTGCGAAAGAAGTTGAATTGTGTGACAAATTCGAAAACATGGGCGCACAAATGGTGAAGGAAGTTGCTTCCCAAACCTCTGATGTTGCTGGTGACGGCACCACAACTGCAACAGTATTGGCTCAATCTATTCTACGTGAAGGCATGAAAGCCGTTGCTGCTGGCATGAACCCAATGGATCTGAAACGTGGCATTGATAAAGCCGTTGCAACAGCCATTATTAGCCTGAAAGATTTATCCAAGCCTTGTGACGATACCAAAGCGATTGCCCAAGTTGGCTCTATCTCTGCAAACTCTGACGACAGCGTTGGCGACATCATTGCTGAAGCCATGAACAAAGTTGGCAAAGAAGGCGTGATTACAGTTGAAGAAGGTAATGCTTTAGACAACGAATTAGAAGTTGTTGAAGGTATGCAGTTTGACCGTGGTTACTTGTCACCTTACTTCGTTAACAACCAAGAAAGTATGACGGCTGATTTAGACGCGCCTTTCGTTTTGTTATTCGACAAAAAAATCTCCAACATCCGCGATATGTTACCCACCCTTGAAGGCGTTGCAAAAGCTGGCAAACCTCTGTTGATCATCGCTGAAGATGTCGATGGTGAAGCACTGGCTACCTTAGTGGTGAACAACATTCGTGGTATCGTCAAAGTTGCTGCGGTTAAAGCACCTGGTTTCGGTGATCGTCGTAAAGCCATGTTGCAAGACATTGCGATTTTAACCGGCGGTACAGTTATTTCTGAAGAAGTTGGTTTATCTTTAGAAAAAATCACGTTAGACGACTTAGGGTCTGCTAAACGCATTCAGATCTCTAAAGAAAACACCACAATCATTGATGGTAATGGCAACAGCAATGAAATCGAAGGTCGTGTTACGCAAATTCGAGCACAAATCGAAGAAGCGACTTCAGATTACGACAAAGAAAAACTCCAAGAACGCGTGGCTAAACTGGCCGGCGGTGTTGCCGTGATCAAAGTTGGCGCTGCAACTGAAATGGAAATGAAAGAGAAAAAAGCACGCGTTGAAGATGCATTACACTCAACTCGCGCAGCAGTTGAAGAAGGCGTTGTACCAGGTGGTGGCGTGGCTTTGTTACGGGCTATTTCCTCTCTGGATGACGTCAAAACCAGCAACCATGATCAAGAAGTTGGCGTTAACATTGCACGTCGTGCCATGGAAGAGCCATTGCGTCAAATCCTGGAAAATGCAGGTGAAGAAGCCTCTGTGATTGTCAATCAAGTCCTGAATGGCAAAGACACTTACGGTTATAACGCTGCTACTGGCGAATATGGCGACATGATTGAAATGGGTATTTTGGATCCAACCAAAGTAACTCGTAGCGCATTGCAAAATGCCGCTTCTGTTGCTGGTTTAATGATCACCACTGAAGCCATGGTTGCTGATGCACCGACTGCTGATGATGCTGGCGCACCTGGTATGGGTGATGGCGGTATGGGTGGTATGGGCGGAGGAATGGGTGGTATGGGTGGCATGGGCATGATGTAACACATCCCCCCAAAAAGCACTTAAGCTCAAAAGCCGCACCGGTTCACGCCTGTGCGGCTTTTTTACGACTGCTGTATCGAAAAACTGAAGATAGAACCTTTCCCTAAAGTCGAATCACACCAGAGGTTACCCCCATGACGCTGCACCAAGGTTTTGATATAAGCCAAGCCCATGCCTTCACCGAGCGTATCTTGCTGACCTGCCCGCGTGAACAAATCAAACACACCCGACTGTTCTTTTTCTGAAATACCGCGCCCATTATCCTCAAGATGAAACACCGTACGGCCCGCTTCCTGCTCAGCGCTAATATGCAGTAAACCCGCTTGATCTGGCTGTAGATACTTGACCGCATTCCCCAGCAAGTTCGCAAAAATCTGCTCGATACACAACCGATCCGCCACCAATAGCGGCAAATCCTCAATCTTCAACACCACGTGATTTTTATCCAATAGATGCTGCAACACGGTCAATTGCTGTTGAATGAGTGTGTTCATATCCAGTGTTTCAGGTTTCAGTACTCGGCTGCCCATCCGGGATAACGCCAGTATGGCGTTGATTTGATCATCCATTTTGTTGGCCGATGCCTCAATGAAACCAATCGCTTCCGGCAAATCTTCTGTCAGAATTTGCGCTAACGGCGCATTGTCTTGTTCACAGTAATGCGGCGTAAGAACCGTTTGTAAATCACGTAAACTATATTTTAACTCCGCACTAAAGCCCTTAATGTTGACTAAGGGCGCACGTAAATCATGGGAAACAATATAAGCAAACCGTTTAATCTCGTGGTTGGCTTGCTCAAGTTCCGCTGTCCGTTGCTGTACTCTGTGCTCCAAATGCTGATTAGACGCTTCTAACAGACGCGTTTTATCCATACGGTCTATTTCTAACGCAATTCTTGAGGAGAATAAAACATACAATTTGTGTACTGAGTCAGGATCAACTAACGCCTTATGATAAAGCGCAACTACCACACCAATAGCTTCACCACTCACATCTTTTAAACTCGCACCGACATAAGCTTGAATGCCTTCTTCTACAAGCATCTTATCTTCTGGAAACAACCTCGCCACATTTGCCGGGTAGACTCCCACCCGACCACAAGCCACTTCTTGGCAGGGGGTGCCTTGTAGATCATATTGAAAATCATCAATATGCTGTCCATGCGCATACACAGAGAGGGTATCCACATACGTCGATTGCGCATCGAGTCTTGCAATTAAGCAAATATCTGCGCTCACCGCTTGCGCTAATGACTCTGTCATTTTGTGAAAAAAATCGCTGCCATAACTAAGTGATATTTTTTCAATCGTATTAACTAACGTATTGATAGAAAACATAATAAAGAAGCTGTCGCGCTAACAGATAGACCCCTCAAGTATAGTTTAGCGCGCCCAAATCACCACGTTAAGCCACGCCTGTTACACCAAATACAACGCAGCTAACCCCAAAAATGCCATAAAACCGACAATATCGGTCACTGCGGTGAGCATAACAGAACCGGCCAAAGCCGGATCAATGCCGATTTTATCCATCATAATCGGGATTAAAACACCGGATAAAGCAGCGACCACTAAGTTAATCAACATCGCAATCGCAATGATGATGCCGATTTCATAACTCTGAAACCACGCGATGGTAATCGCGGCAACAAATAAAGACCATAGAATGCCATTCAGTGCACCGATGGCCAGTTCTTTGGCTAATAATGTGCGCGTATTGACGTTAGAGACTTGGCCCAGCGCCAAACCGCGAATCACAATCGTCAACGTTTGTGACCCGGCAACCCCCCCCATCGAGCTGACAATGGGCATTAAAATAGCCAATGCAACAAATTGGCTGAGGGTACCTTCAAACAACCCAATCACCCAGGATGCCATCAGTGCGGTGAGTAAGTTCACGGCTAACCAGGCAGAACGTTTCTTGGTGCTGTCAAGAACGGGGGCAAACATATCGTTTTCTTCATCTAACCCAGCCATGCTCATTAAAGAATGTTCCGCTTCATCACGAATGACATCAATGACATCATCAATCGTGATGCGGCCCAATAACTGCCCCGTTTCATCCACAACCGGCGCAGAGACCAAATCCCGTTGTTCAAAACGCTTGGCCACTTCATGTTGCGACATATCCACGGGTAATGCTTCGACTTCATGCAGCATGGTTTCAGCAACGGATTTATCTTGCTCGTTGGTGAGAATGTCACTGAACAACAACACACCTAAATATTGATCTGAACGGTTAACCACCATCAAACTGTCGGTTTGGTCTGGAATTTTCCCGCGTAAACGCCTCAAATAACGCTGCACCACATCCAGGGTGACGTCTGCACGCACGGTCACGGTGTCGGTATTCATTAAACCACCGGCACTGTCTTCCGGATAGGATAAGACTTTCTCTAGGCGCTGCCGGTTTTGATTATCCATGGATTGCAGCACTTCATTACTCAGTGCAGTCGGCAAATCTTGAATCAGGTCGGCCAGGTCATCCGTATCTAGGTTTTCCGTGGCTTGAATGAGGTCTTTCGGTTGCGTGGCTTTGATCAACACGGCCCGAACTTCGTCATTCACTTCCATCAGGACATCACCCCCAATATCTGGGTCAATCAGCTCCCAAACAAGTACCCGTTTTGCCGGGGGAAGCGATTCCAGAAAGTGCCCAATTTCAGCCGGATGTAAGGCGTGATTCAGCAACTTTTTAACGTGTAATAAAGTCCCTGCTTCTAATGCTTGATTGATTGCACTTAGGGTTGTCGTCATACTAATCTCTTTACGCCGCTCATCTCTCACACATCATATTTTACCGGTTTAACGTTTCAAGAACACGCTCAACCTCTCTGGGGTAACCTAACGTCAACAGTTTTTTCACCAAAGGCTCAATGGTTTCGTCATCAGAATGCGTGATTTGATTTTTAATTTCCAAAATGGCATTCGGGTTCATGCTGAATTCGGTTAATCCCAAACCAAGCAACAACCGGGTATAGCGAATATCACTGGCCATTTCGCCACACAAACAAACCGGCACTTGGTACGTGTGTGCGGCTTTAATAATGGTGTGAATCAGTTTTAAAATGGCCGGATGGCTCGGGTTAAAAAGATAATTAACACTGCCATCAATACGGTCAATGGCCAATGTGTACTGAATTAAATCGTTGGTGCCGATGGCCAAAAAATCTAAGCGCTGCGCAAATTGATCAATACATAATGCCGCAGCGGGGGTTTCAATCATCCCACCGATGAGTAAGTTGGGGTTAAAGGGCACAGACTCAGCCGCTAGGTTCTGCATTTCTGTTTGAATGATTTTTTGTACCGAATCAAGTTCTTGCAGTGCGGTTAACATCGGAATCATCAACCGAATATTGCCCAAAGCCGAGGCCCGTAAGATGGCTCGAATTTGCGGGATAAATAAGCTGGTATCCGACAGACATAAACGAATCGCACGCAACCCTAAGGCTGGATTGCTGGCATTTTGAGGTGGTGCTTGGCTGAGGGTTTTGTCCGCGCCTAAATCTAAAGTCCGAATGGTGATGGGCCGCTGCCCTAACACATGAATAATCTGACAATAGACCTGAAAGTGTTCTTCTTCTGTCGGGATCGTTTTGCGATTCATAAATAACAGTTCAGTGCGCAGTAAACCCACCCCTTCTGCGCCCACATCCAACACATGTTGCGCTTCATCCGCAGATTCTATATTGGCAAGGATGCGAATCGGGCGACCATTTTGGGTTTGGTTTGGGCATTTCACCAGTTTTTTAAGCTGATCTTGGTGCTGTTTGTCATTTTTCTGCTGCGTTTGATAGTACGCAACCACCGATGGACTCGCCATCGTCAACACCGTGCCGGACTTGCCATCCAAAATGATCTCGGCGTTATCTTGCAATAACAGGCTGGCGTTATGCACGCCAATAATCGCCGGAATGCCCAAACTTTTGGCTAAAATGGCCGTATGTGACAGCGCCCCGCCCGTTTCTGTGACAAAGGCTTGAATGCCATTGCTGTGCATTAACAAGGTATCCGCAGGCGTCAGGTCTTTGGCGATAACAATGTACTGATCGACCGAGTGTAAAATCGCGTCTGTGCTTTCTTCTGGGCGCATTAAAATACAGTGCACACGCTCAATGACTTGTTCCACATCATTTTTCCGGCTTTTTAGATATGGGTCATCCATGCCGTCAAAACAACTCACCAGATAGTCGCGCTGCAGCTTGAGCGACCATTCAGCAGAATAATATTGTGTTCTAATGGTGTTGATCGGTGTTTCTATGAGCGTAGTGCCACTCAACATCAACAAATGGGCATCCACAAAGCCCCTTAGATCCGTATCACTGTGTGGGCTAATGTGTTCACGCGCTTGCGCCAACTGTGCTTTGGCACGCTCTATGGCCCGTAAAAAACGCGCGATTTCATATTCAATCTTGTCCGCAGAGATGGTGCGCTTAATGATGTCAGGGCAGCGTTCTTTCAACACACGTGCCCGCCCGATCACAACGTCTGGGCTAATGCCCATGCCATGTAGTACCAAGCTCATACGTCTTCACCAAAACGCTTTTGAATTAACGCCTGAATACTTTTGGCCGCTTCTTGCGCATCTGCACCGTCAATACTCAAGCGTAATTGGGTGCCTTGGCTCGCCGCCAACATCATAATCCCCATGATGCTTTTGCAGTTCACCATTTGCTCCGGGTGGCGCCCGATGCGAATTTCCGCTTGAAAACGATTCGCCGTGGTGACCAGTTTGGTCGCTGCTCTGGCGTGTAACCCGAGTTTATTGATAATCGTGACTTGCAGCGTGATCATGCGGGCAAGCACATATAATCACGGCAGTTAACAATCCCTGCTTGGCCACCATCAATGGCTTTTTCGACCATTTCTTCTAGCGGTAATCGGGGGTTGGTGACTAACTTCAACAGCATCGGCAGGTTCACCCCGGAGACGACTCGGATGTGCTCGGATGTTTGAAAGCAGTTCGCCACATTGCATGGCGTCGCACCAAATAAATCGGATAAAATCAGTACGCCTTCCCCTTGATCCAGATCCTGCACTTTCGCTTCGACATCCTCATGGGCTTCTTCCAGAGGCATGTCAAACATCACTTCGAGATGATCCAAACGCAATGGAATGTGATCAACCATACGGCTCACGGCAGCTTGTAATGCCGCACCAATGTTATGGTGCGAGATCAACAGGATCGATACTGTCATGTTAGTTCTCGGTGACGCACCATGACTTGCGGGTATTTTTCGATGAAAGCTTGGCTAATTTTTTCCGCCGTATACACAGACCGATGTTGCCCCCCCGTGCAGCCAATCGCGACGGTTAAATAACTGCGGTTATCTTGTTGAAATTGCGGAATCCAATGGGCCAAAAACCCTTGGATGTGGTTCACCATATCATGCACGGCTGCATGCGTTTCTAGATAGGTGGCGACTTTATTATCCAGCCCGGTGAGCGGGCGCAACTGCGTTTCCCAGTGTGGGTTTGGCAAACAGCGCACATCAAACACAAAGTCGGCATCATTCGGCACACCGTATTTAAACCCAAAGGATTGAAATAAAATGGATAATTCATGGTGTTTTTGATGCACACGGCTGCGAATGATTTCCCGCAATTGGTGCACATTGGTGTTACTCGTATCAATAAATAGATCGGCTTTTTCAATCACCGGCGAGAGTAGGGCTTTTTCTTTCTCAATGGCATCGGCTAGCGCCAGTTGAGAGTGGGTTAACGGATGTTTACGCCGCGTTTCTGAGAAACGCTTTAAGATCACTTCAACGTCTGATTGCAAAAAAATAATGTCGTATTCAATCGACATATTCGTGAGTTTTTCCAGCAACTGAGGAAATGCTTGCAACTCATCGGCTCGACAACGGGCATCAATGCCCACAGCGGTATAATCATATAATGCATCATCCGTCCGTTGAATTACGTCGGACAATGACGGTATCAGGCAAATCGGTAAATTATCAATGCAGTAATAGTCCAAATCTTCCAAGGCATTCAGCACGATGGTTTTACCAGACCCCGATAGGCCGCTAACGATAACGAGTCGAGATGTACCCATAACGTAATATTCCTGGAATGAACTCTTATAGGATAGACGTGATTGCGGCTTTTTGTGGGTGTAAGTGACTGATTATGGTTTCAATCCAAGGCACTAATGCGGGATGTCGTGCGGGTAAAATAACCTGGGGAATGCCATCAGCACACCGGGCTTGGCTCGGGTATTGCACCGCTTGCAAGGTCACTCGTAGTTGCACTGTGGCATCTCGTTGCCACTTCGTGATGTTGATCAGCCCCGCTTGCCGGCTGTGCAGTAACCCTTCTAGCTTAGGCGGGCAAAGCCCAATACAGATCGACCCGAAAGTCAGTAAATACGGTGCATCATCACACACCAAACTGGCACCTTGGGCAAGCAGCGCCAAGGCCAACGTGCTTTTACCGATGCCCGCTTGCCCTTGCAGCAAAATCCCGGTGTTGTGCCATTCCAGCAAGACGCCATGCACCACACGCACACGGGGGTTTTGGCTGAGCAAGGTCAACCAACGAAACAGACTGGCACGAGAACACGCATACCGAATCTGTGGCACATGGGAGGGTGTGTAGTGCGGTTGGAAAATGGCTTGAGGACGTATGCCGTGTGTGCTCGAAACGCCTTCTGCTGTACGCAACAGTAGGCTCTCTGCACAAAGACGCGCCCCCGAGTCACCTGGATCAAGCCTTATGGCATCCGGTTTTAAGGCGCCAGGGTGATTTAATGTGTCGTCCGTTTGCAGGCCAAGGACATGCTGATAATCCGAAAATACTGTCTGTAGCGTTGTCATACCGCCGGTATGCTGGGTTTCCATTCGGTAATACAACTTAACAGTTGTTCACTGTCGCTGCATTCCCTGAGCGCTTCACACAAACCTTGGTTACGAAACATGTTGGCCAATTGCGCCAGTACTCTCAGGTGTTCTTCATTGGATTCTTCTGGCACCAATAAAGCGAAGACTAGATCAACCGATTGATTATCGATTGCATCAAAGTCAACCGGTGCCGCCAATTGCATAAAAGCACCGGTAATGGCGGTGGTATCCCCACGCAAGCGCCCATGCGGGATAGCCACACCACAGCCTAACCCGGTACTGCCCAGTTTTTCACGACTAATGAGACAATTGAAGACATCATGCTGACGCAAATCAGGTTGGCCGTAAGTTAACAAACCGCTGACGTATTCCAATGCACGCTTTTTGCTGCTGACTTTAACCGCGCAAGCGACCCGTCCAGGTAAAATGAGTTCGGCCAATTGCATAGTAGATCCTAAATACTACCGCCATTGCGATACAATGACGGCATGAGTTTATAAAGGATGTGATTCTACTATTCAACCACCTGGTTTTTCAAACTATCACCGTTTTTATGATGGGAATGTTTTTCTTTATGCTTCACCACTTGCCGATCCAGTTTGTCAATCAGGTTATCTATCGCGACATACATGTCTTCATTGACGGCATCGGCGTGCACGTCGTTATTTCTGAGATGCAGGTTGGCTTCTGCTTTTTGTCGTTGGCGTTCAACGCTTAAAACGACGTGTACATTGGCGACTTGGTCAAAATGTCGCTCCAGTTTTTCCAGTTTGCTATTCACGTAATGCCGTAGAGACTCTGTAATGTCGATGTGATGACCTGTGACATTGATTTGCATAGATAACTCCTTGGTTAGGATTAAATAAGGCGTTTACGTTCATTCGACGGAGGAATGGACAGCGCCTCTCGATACTTGGCAATCGTTCGTCTTGCGACTTTAATGCCTTGCTCTGCCAAAAGCTGAGACAATTTGTTGTCACTCAAGGGTTTCCTGGCCGGTTCTTGAATGATTAATTTTTTCAATAAGGCTCGAATAGCGGTCGATGAACACTCGCCACCGGCATTCGTCGTCACATGGCTTGAAAAAAAGTATTTGAATTCAAAAATCCCTTTGGGTGTGTGCATGTATTTTTGCGAGGTCACACGAGAGATGGTGGATTCATGCATTTCAACATCTTCGGCAATCTCCCTGAGCACCAAAGGTTTCATGGCCTCATCCCCGGCTTCAAAAAAGCCTTTTTGAAATTGCACAATGCTGGTTGCAACCTTCAGTAAGGTCTCATTTCGACTTTGTAGGCTTTTCAAAAACCATTTGGCTTCCTGTAGATGATTTTTCATACAGGTGTTGTCTTCCCCACTATCCGCACGCCGAATGAGGCTTGCATAACCAGTGTTGATGCGCAATTTGGGCGATGATTCTGCATTCAAATCCACGCGCCAACCCTGTTTTGTTCTGACCACGTAGACATCGGGCGTCACATAATGCGCATGATTCGACTCAATGCTGTTCCCTGGGCGCGGGTTTAAACTCTGAATTAATGTAATCGCGCCGGTAATTTGCACCTCTTCAACCTTTAATTTACGCTTCAGCAGGGTCATATCTTGCGCACCCAAAATCTGAATATGGTGGGATAATATCTTTTTGGCTGTTAAATAGTACGCGGTATCTGTGGGCAATTGTTTGAGCTGAATCAATAAACATTCTTGTAATGTTCGCGCCCCGATGCCAGGCGGGTCAAAATGCTGGATACGCTGTAAAACAGCCTCCAGTTCATCTAATTCAATTTCTTCCCCGCCCTGCAAAGCGCCCAGAATGGTGGGTAGATCCGTTTGTAAATAACCGGCGGCGCTAATGGAGTCAATAATGGCGGTGGCGATGAACCGATCCGTGTCACTCAACGTACTCATTTCCATTTGCCACAGCAAATGGCTGCTTAATGTTACGGCTTCAGAGCGGTGACTGGTAAAGTCGTAATCGTCTCCGGCTGCGGAGGTGGGGGCTTGATAGGTTTGGGCATCATACACATCCTCCCAAGCGGTATCGACGGGCAGCTCTGCTGGGATTTCGGTGGTTTCACCGACCTCAACTTCTTTGCGATCATCTTTGTTTTCGTCTTTACTGTCGGTGGGTTTTGGTTCGTCAATATTGTCTTTGGCGTCTATTGTGCGCTCTTCATCCGCACCTTCTTCCAACATTAGGTTGGAGTCCAAAGCCTCTTGGACTTCATGCTGTAATTCCAGCGAGGATAGTTGCAACAAGCGGATGGCTTGTTGTAACTGGGGGGTCATGGTCAATGATTGACCCATTTTTAACTGCAGTGCTTGTTTCATTCAGTCCTAAGGATTATCCATTCGTTATTGAAGAAACTTTATCTCATACTTATATTTTAGTCCATCTGATCTAAAAGCGTGCCTTTATTAGCATTTAAGTTCGTCACGATACAATATCTAAGGCGATATATTACAGCGTAAAATCTTCCCCCAAATACACTTCGCGCACTTGCGCATTATTCAATACGTCATTCGGGTGACCATCCGCAATCACTTTGCCCGCGCTGATAATATAGGCTCGATTGCAAATTTTTAACGTTTCCCTGACATTGTGATCCGTAATCAGCACCCCAATGCCGCGCTCACATAAATGGCTAATAATGCGTTGAATATCAATCACAGAAATCGGATCCACGCCGGCAAAAGGTTCGTCCAATAAGATAAACTGTGGGTTGGCGGCTAAGGCACGGGCAATTTCTAAACGACGCCGTTCCCCACCGGATAAGCTCATGGCAAAATTTTTGCGTAAATGACCTAAATTAAAATCCAATAATAAACCATCTAAAATGCGCGTTTGTTTGTTGTGATGTAAACCGTCTCGGGTTTGCAGAATCGCCAGGATATTTTCTTCTACCGTGAGTTTTTTAAAAATCGAGGCTTCTTGGGGTAAATAACCAATGCCCATTTGTGCCCTGGCGTGCATCGGAAACCCTGTCACCACTTTATCATTGATCGAAATCTGGCCTTTATCCGCAGGCACCAATCCCACAATCATGTAAAAACTGGTGGTTTTACCGGCCCCATTCGGCCCGAGCAGACCAATAATTTCGCCACTGTTAATTTGCATGGACACACCAGACACCACTTTTCTGGCACCGTAGGATTTGACCAAGTTATGTGCGCTTAACATATTCATTCTGGCGTTTTCTTCGCCTTTTTGGCTTTTTTTCTGGGGATAATCGTGGTGACGACACGGCCTTTGCTTTTGCCTTTTTTCGTGCCCGCTGTCATCACCGCTTTTTTCGTATCGTACACAATTTTTGCACTGCGCATGGTACTGCCCTGCTGCCACAGTTTGGCTTTGTTCAGCAGGTGAATTTTTTCCGTGATCGCAAAGTACCGCAATTCTAAGCCTTCACCACGCACATCTTGTGTTTTACCGTCCGGTCGCTGCCTAAATTTGACCGGCTTACCGGTCACGATAATTTTATCCAGCTCACTGGTGATCCCATAAATGGTCATAATGTCACCGGTAATCCGCAAACTGCCCTGCGTGACGATGACGTTACCGGTATACACACTGATGTCTTTACTCTCATCAATATTCACTGCATCCGCATTCACTTCAATCGGCTGCTCAGCATCTGAAGATAAAGCCATAACATTCGACGCCA
>Ga0256847_1000257_pt1 | contig 36541 bp, 27 predicted proteins | sample TeddybearmetaG_FD_189099 | JGI IMG/M metagenome (GOLD analysis project Ga0256847, IMG submission 189099) | Hydrothermal vent microbial communities from East Pacific Rise, Pacific Ocean - Teddybear | ecosystem: Environmental > Aquatic > Marine > Hydrothermal vents | place: Pacific Ocean: East...
GAAAAATTTTAAATGGGCAACAACATCCTCATACGCCCATTAATGGTCAAAAAATATTAAATTTTTGTGCCAATGATTATTTAGGGCTTGCCGCTCATCCTAAAGTCATTGAGGCTTTACAAAAAGGTGCTCAAAAATATGGGGCGGGGGCGGGTTCGGCTCATTTAGTCAATGGACATCAATCTGCCCATCATGAATTAGAAGAAGCTTTGGCAGTATTTTGTAAACGTCCTCGAGCTTTACTTTTTTCAACGGGTTATATGGCAAATATGGGTGTTATTAGTGCTTTACTCAATCATCAAGATATGATTTTTCAAGATCGGCTGAATCATGCCTCTTTAATTGATGGCGCTCGTCTTTCAAGAGCAAAATTACAACGTTATCCCCATCAAGATATGGAAAACTTAAAACAACGTCTTGCCAAAGCCCCTAAAGGACCCAAAATAGTTGCCACAGATGGCGTTTTTAGTATGGATGGGGATATTGCTAATTTAAAACAATTAACCTTGTTATGCCAACAATATCAAGCTTGGTTGATGGTCGATGATGCGCATGGTTTTGGGGTTTTAGGTGAATATGGACGAGGTTGTACAGCAAATTATAATATCGAGCAGGTACCTATTTTAATGGGCACTTTGGGTAAAGCTTTTGGTACTTTTGGGGCTTTTATTGCGGGTTCAGAAGATTTAATTGAAACTTTAATTCAAAAAGCCCGTTGTTATATTTATACAACGGCGATGCCAGGCGCAATGGCTCATGCAACGTTAACCAGTTTAGCCATTGCTCAAGAAGAAACTTGGCGACGCGAGCATTTACAATCTTTAATTCAAATATTTAAAACCGAAGCGATGGCATTAGGTTTACCCTTAATGCCTTCTAATACCCCAATTCAACCCATTATGGCGGGATCCTCAGAACAAGCGTTAAAATGGAGTGAGCAATTAATGAATCAAGGAATTTTAGTCACCGCCATTCGCCCCCCAACCGTGCCTAAAAATGCAGCACGTTTAAGAATTACTTTTAGTGCCAATCACAGTGAAACCGATTTAGCCCAACTATTAAGTGCTTTAAGTCAGTTAAATTAAAGATTCTGACTATACTCGACAATAGGTTATTAATTGGAAGGATTAAATGAAAATTATTATTCTTGGCGCGGGTCAAGTTGGAGCTTCTTTAGCCAGTAGTTTAGCTGTTGAAGAAAATGATATTACCATTGTTGATCAAGATGCTAAATTATTGGATCGTTTACAAAATCATCTTGATTTACGTTGTATTCGAGGTTATGCCGCTCATCCTGATGTTTTAGCCAAGGCGGGGGCGGAAGATGCGGATATGTTGATTGCGGTTACTCAATCAGATGAAACTAATATGATGGCTTGCCAAGTTGCTTATCGCCTTTTTAGTACACCCACCAAAATAGCACGGGTGCGGGCTTCTGAATATATGAATTATCCTGATTTATTTTCTAATAAAGCGATTCCTGTGGATATGTTAATCAGCCCTGAACAGCTTGTAACTGATTATATTTCTAGTTTATTAAAATATCCTGGTTCTTTACAAGTTCTTGAATTTGCGGGTGGAAAGGTTCAATTGGTGGCGGTAAAAGCCTTAGAGGATGGACGTTTAGTGGGGCGGGCATTAAAACATTTACAAACAGATTTACATGATAGCGAAGCTCGGGTTGCGGCAATTTATCGTCAAGATAATGCGCTTGAAATTAATGGCGATACCGTTATTAGGGCAGGAGATGAGGTTTTTTTTATTACAGCAACCGAAAATACCGAAAAAATGATGTTGGAATTACGCCAACAAGAAAAACCTTATCGGCGGGTTATGATTGCAGGAGGCGGGAATATTGGTATTCGTTTAGCCAAAGCGCTTGAGAATAAGTTTCGATTGCGTATTATTGAACAAAATGAAGAACGGGCTTCGATGTTATCCGAAGATTTAGAACATGCCATTGTTTTAAGAGGCAGTGCTTTAGATGAACAATTATTAAAAACTGAAAATATTAATGAGGTTGATGTTTTTTGTTCGGTTACCAATGATGATGAAGCCAATGTGTTATCAGCAATGATTGCCAAACGCTTAGGCGCTAAAAAAGTAATGGCATTAATTAATCGCACCAGTTATGTTGATCTGATTCAAAGTGGTCCCATTGATATTGCAATTTCACCCCAACAGGCAACGATTGGCGCTTTATTAGCGCATATTCGGATTGGGGATATTGTCCAAGTTCATTCTTTAAGGCGGGGAGCCGCAGAAGCCATTGAAGCCATTGCGCATGGTGATGAAAAATCTTCGCGAGTGGTTGGAAAACGTATTCATGAAATTAAATTACCCAAAGGAACCAGTATTGGGGCCATTATTCGAGATGGCGAAGTTAATATTGCCCATAGACAAAAATTTATCCGAACCAATGATCATGTTATTTTATTTTTACGTGATAAAAAGCGCATTAAAGAAGTTGAAAAATTATTTCAAGTTAAAATTGGATTTTTATAATATTAAATAAAGTTGAATATCAACTTGAATTAAGGTATAAAGTTACTAAATTAGTAATTACTAATCTATTTACGAAACACATTAATAAAACCTAAATACACTGATAACTATTATAACGGAGCATCCTATGTCAAAAGGGCAAACACTACAAGACCCTTTCTTAAACACCCTGCGAAAAGAGCGTATTCCTGTTTCTATTTTTTTAATGAACGGGATTAAGCTGTCGGGAACAATCGAGTCTTTTGATCAATTTGTTATTCTTCTTAAAAACACAATGAGTCAAATGGTCTATAAACACGCCATTTCAACCATTGCGCCTAGTCGAAATTTTAAAATCGAAACGGACGATAATTAAATACGCCTTCAAGCTACTAATATAAAATAGTAGCTTTCTTTTTTCCCTCCTTTTATTTTTACCCTAATTTAATGTTTGAACGTCATGCAGGTGGTAATAAATCAATCCTTGTTCATGTCCATTTAAGTGGAGTTTCTGCGGATGATTCAAGTTTAACTGAATTTAAAGAACTTGTTTTATCCGCAGGTGGAGAAGTCCTTGAATTAGTCACCACAACCCGCCATTCTCCCGATCCAAAATATTTTATGGGTTCAGGAAAAGCGCTTGAAGTAACCGAGTTAGTCGCCTCATTAGCGGCCGATGTGGTTATTTTTAATCATATTCTTTCTCCCGCCCAAGAACGTAATCTTGAAAAAGCCTTTGAATGTCGAGTACTTGATCGAACAGGACTTGTATTAGATATTTTTGCCTTAAGAGCGCGTTCTTTTGAAGGGAAATTACAAGTTGAATTGGCTCAACTTAAACATGTTTCAACTCGCCTTATTCGAGGTTGGACGCATTTAGAACGCCAAAAAGGCGGGATTGGAATGCGCGGACCAGGTGAAACTCAGCTTGAAACAGATCGGCGTTTAATTACCAAACGCATGCATCAAATTCAAAGTCGTTTGGTTAAAGTTAATGCTCAACGCGAACAAAGCCGCCGTGGACGAACCCGTGCCGAAGTCCCCACGGTTTCTTTAGTGGGTTATACCAATGCGGGAAAATCAACTTTATTTAATGCTTTAACCAATGCCAAAGTTTATGCGGCAGATCAACTTTTTGCCACTTTAGATCCCACTTTAAGACGTTTAAAAGTTGATCAAATTGGGACCATTGTATTAGCAGATACGGTGGGGTTTATTTCTAATTTACCGCATGAATTAGTCGCCGCTTTTAAATCCACCTTACAAGAAACGATTCAAGCCAATTTATTATTACATTTAATCGATGCCAATGATCCAAAACAAACGGAAAATAAAGCCGAGGTATTGAATATTTTAGGACAAATTGGGGCGGATAAAGTCCCGATGTTATATGTTTATAATAAAATTGATTTAGATCCGCAATTAGAAGCAAAAATTGAACGAGATGATGATGGTAAAGCCGTTGCGGTTTGGCTTTCTTCACAAACAGGACAGGGCGTTGATTTATTAAAACAATGTATTGCTGAATATTTTAGTCATTCAACGATTCAAAAGACATTAGAGTTAAGTGCTCAAGAAGGGCGTTTACATGCCCTTTTATATGAACAGACACAGGTTGTATTAGAAAAGAATTTAGAACAAGGTGGCTGGGAGATGACGATTTCTTTAGATAAAAAAACCTTAAAGCAATTATTAAAAAAAGTGCCTGAGCTTAAAACTCGATTGCTTGAGGAAAAAAAATAATATGGGATGGAAAATCGTTAATAGAAAAATTGGTCGAGCAGGAAGTTTAAAACAAAGAGTTCAGAAACAACGGGAATTTGATATTAAATATGGCGCAGATAACTGGGCAATCGGTTATGTGATTGATGGTGAATTTATAGAACAAGATATTGCAATAGAACAAGTCTATTATCAAAGTTATTTTGATTATTTTTCTAAATATCCAGATGATTTGGAAGCGCTTTTGAATTTAGCAAAAGTATTAAGAAATCCTCATGCAGAAGCAACAACAGGAGTTGATTTACAAGTTCCTGCGATACAAAAATATTTAAATGAACATAATTTGACATTAAAAGGCAATCAAGTGGTTGATATTGGCACTTGGCAAGGTGAAAGATCTCGTGCAATGAGTGTGAGATTGAGCCCATTACATATTAAATGTTGCTTAGGTGGTGGTAAAATGACACTTGAGGCATGGTGGCAAAAGAAAAAATGTTTAGCCATTTGGGAATCATAAAAAAACCGCTTAATCAGCGGTTTTTTATTATTTATTTTTATTTAAAACTTACTTTTTAAACAAACTGCTTAAAAAGCTGGTAAAAGCAGATTTAATTAATTTTGCCGCCCCTGCACCTAAAATAGAACCTAAAGAAGCCCCATCAGCCCCACTAAATAAACCTTGAACTAAAGGAGCAAGTTGACCTAAAAGACCATTAACTGCTCCGCTCGTTGCGCCGCCTGCCATTTGACTAATCATAGGAGACATCATGCTTCCTGCCATGCTACTAAAAGGGGACATCATAGAAGAAGCCATGCTGGTCATTGGTGCCATCATCATGCCAAAGAATTGACCTTCTGTTTGTTGCATTTCAGTATTATCTAAAATTTGCATTTCAACGGCAGTTTCAGTACCAAATAAAAATTGACTTTCGTCTGCATTAACAGAGGCATAAGAAGTAGATGCTAAAGTTAAGCCTAATACAGTTGCTAAAATTGTTTTTTTCATTGTGATTTCCCCAAATGGTGTTATTTAATAGTTATATTATGTTTTATGTAGCTTGTGGATTAATTCTAGGAAATAAGCTAAATGTTGTCTAGAGGTAAAGTTCCTCAAAAATCACAGGAACTTTTCCTTCACTTCATAATACAATATTTTTAAGTTTGAGTTCTGGCTCTTTTGGGCTAAAATTTTCCCATAAATTTTGATATGTTTGGTTTAATACAGGATGTTGTTCATGCGGTGCAATATCAGAAAGCGGTTTTAAAACAAAGGCATATTTTAAAATTTCATCTTCTTCTTTAATTATCTGATTTCCCCAAGTTAAAATATCAATATCTAAGGTTCTTGCGGAAAATTTTTCAGGTGTTTTAACCCGCCCATTCATCTTTTCTAAAATTTTTAAACTTTTCTCAATTTGAAATAAAGGCAAATCGGATTGAATTCCCACCACCAGATTTAAAAAGGGATCACCTTTAAAACCCACTGCAACCGATTCATAAATCGGTGAGATAACCAATAAACCAAATAATTTTTCTAATCCCTGTATTGCGGATTTAATCTTTTTTTCCGCTTCAATATTGCTTCCTAAACTTAACCATAATCGTCTTTGTGGATAAAGGGTTCCCCGCTCAATACAAAGTCCGACCTTTTCCGCCTGTTCAATGGCATCAGGTTTAAAAGCACAAAATCGTAACCAATCAACGTTAAATTCTTGTTGAATCAATAAAGCACACTCTTCGCATAAAGTTTCTAATAGTAAATACTTTTCTTGTTGTATTTTATTAATTAAACATTCACTGACTTTTTTATAATCTAAGGCATCTTTAATATTGCCTGTTAAAGCAGCAAGGGCGCTATGAGATTGCATTTTAATATGGAGTGTGACCGTTTGTTCCGTGCTTCTTTCGCAATCAAAAATACCAATAATGGCAGCAAAAGATAAATTTTTAATTTCAACAATATCCAATTGGAGATTCCTCAAAGGTCAATGATAAAGTACAATAGCGGGTTTAAAATTTTAAACATAACAACACAATGGAAAATATTCAAGCGCTTCATTTTGCACTGGTTATTGGTGCTTATTTATTAGGTTCAATTTCAAGTGCCATTATCGTCTGTAAATTAATGGGCTTACCTGATCCCCGCTCGCAAGGTTCTAATAATCCAGGAGCCACCAATGTTTTACGCATTGGCGGCAAAAAAGCGGCCGCTTTTACGTTAATCGGAGATTTATTAAAAGGCGTTATTCCCGTGGCAAGTTGTCATTTATTACAAATGCCCGCCTTGATTTTTGCTTTAACGGCCTTAGCGGCTTTTTTAGGTCATTTATATCCGTTATATTTTGGTTTAAAAGGCGGAAAAGGCGTGGCGACCGCAATTGGAATACAATTGGCTTTAAGTTGGAAAATTGGTTTAGTGGTCATTGCTATTTGGCTTTTCTTTGCCAAGGTCGTTAAAATATCTTCTATTGCCGCCTTAATTTCAATGACCTTAGCCCCTTTTATTATTTATTATGTTTGGCCCGCTCCTGAATTAATTATAATGCAAATTATTTTAACCATCCTTATGTTTTGGCGGCATCGTAGTAATATTAAACAACTTATTTCAGGTATGGAAAGCAAAATTGGATCATAAAATGAAAAATCTAATTTTGTTTATCACTTTATCTTTATTCACTCATTTAGTCTTTGCAGAAGCATGGAAGTTAGCAAAAGAAAGTGATGGAATCCAAGTTTATACCCGCAATATCCCCAATTCTGATATTAAAGAATTTAAAGGCATTAGTAAAATGCAAACTTCAATGGATAGCTTAATGGCGGTTTGGGATGACACAAACTCTTGCCCCAAATGGTTTCATCAATGTAAAAAACCCTTACTGATTAAAAAACTTGATTTTAATAATCGCTATCTTTATCAAATTAGTGATTTTCCCTTTCCTGCCAGTGATCGGGATATATTAACGCATATGATTGTTAGCCGAAACAAAGCAACAAAAGCCGTGACCATTGAGATGAAAAATGTGGCACATTATTGTAAAGGTAAAACCAGTCTTGTTTGTAAAAAAATTAATGCCAGTAGTGAAGTTCGAGTGGTTGCCTCTGATGGCAAATTACAATTTCAACCTTTAAAAGCGGGCGGAATCAAGGTAATTTGGCGACAATATATTGAACCTGCGGGTAAATTACCCGATTGGTTAGTTAATGCGGTGGTGGTTGATATGCCTTTTAAAACATTAACTAATTTAGCTAAATTAGCGAAAACAAAGAAATATCAACAAGCAAAATTAAAATTTGATGATCAAGGTCAGATGGTTGGTTTTTTTAATAAGTCTTGGTGATAAGAAATGTTGCGTCAACGTCTTTTATATTGATATACCAATAAAATAAAATAAACTTTACTTTTAAAGTATAAAAGATTTATGGATTTTTTTTATTTTTCAAGTAAAGTTAGAGATTTAGAAGAAATAATAAAAAGTGTTATAATCTAATATTTAAGAGCGCTTTATTTTTAAAGGAAAGAGGAAATTTTAAAATGAGAAAAAAATCAAATAGACAAAAAGCACGTAAAGCGAAAGTAAAAAGAAACAAAAACTTAACATTAAAAAAAATTAATGCCTTAAAAAATAAAAATCAGGTTTTAAGTTCACTTTCTAAAGTAGAAAATTCTGTAACAAAACCTAAACCTAAAACCAAAATGATTAAAAATCCTTTTTCTGAGCTTGAAGAACAAGCAGAAAATATATATCAGCAATGGAAAAATATATATCAAGGTATTTGTGAAGGCAAAAAAGGGAGTAAAAGTTTTAATAAAAAACGACTTCAATTTTTAGATAATAAAGTTCAAAAAGCGTTATCTAAACTACAACATGATATAAAAAATCCCACATTAATATTAGCAACAACAGGCACAACCAGCAGTGGCAAAAGTACAATTATTAATTTACTTTGTGGGGCGGATATTATGCCTCGTATGTCTCAAGAAATGAGTGCAGGTGTTGTAAATATTAAACATAGCTTAAATAATAAATGTTATCTAAAAGTACATAAAACAAAAGGTGCATTATGGGAATGTGGTGATTGGCATAATATATCGCATACAGACATCAAAGATAAGCTGACTAAAGTAATGGATACTTTTAATAAAAATAAAGGGGATAATCAACCTGAGACCCCCATTATTGATCTTGATTTTCCCATTGATTTTTTTAACAGTCATAATTTATTAAATACCACAGGTATCCCTAAAAATACGATTTTCAAATTAATGGATTTACCTGGGTTACGCAATCAACAAGACCAAACAAATACTAAAGTAATAGAAAATTGCCGTCATGCTTTATGTTTAGTTGCTTATAATATGGAAGAAACAGATGAAGATAAACGTATTAAACTGGTTAATGAAGTTTTGCAACAAGTTAAATCTATGGGGGGATCTCCTTCCCGAATGATGTTTATCTTAAATCGGATTGATATTTTTCTTAATGATGATGATCCCATTCGCCGTCAATCTGAGATGGTGACAAAGGTAAAGGAAGAAATTAAGAATACATTGCATAAAGAACTTCCAGAACATCGTGATAGTTTAGCCGATTTAAGTTATAGTTTATTAAGTTCACTACCCGCATTGCGGGCTTCAAAAATTAAAAAAAATACTGATCGAATAACGGAAGTGGAAAAATTAGAAAGTGAATTTAATAAATTAATTGATAAAGAAATACTAAATAAATTACCTAGAGATCATAATGAATGGAGTGAACAAGATTTTAGTAATGTAAGTAATTTAGTATGGAAAAATAGTTATGGTGGTGAATTTTTTAATAATTTAAATGAACATATTAAAAAACATTTTGATACTCTAGTTTTGCCTAGTATTGTTGATAATTTCAAAAAAGAAGTTAATGATGCGATAGGAGAAGCTTCTAGAACAACTTGGAGTACATTAAATGGCTCTAAAGATGATTACGAAAAGGCGATTAAACAATTAGCTGAACAGGATGCTGAGTTATGTGACTTGATTGGAAACGCAGAAGCCCAGCTAAAAGGGGTTACTGATGAGCTTTTTGACAATGAAAAAAAAAATTATAGAGATTTTGAGTTTTTTATTGACGACCTGTGTGAAATAGATATTTACAGAGAAATTAATCAAGATAAGCTAAGACCTTTAGCTGAGTGGTATATCAATCTTCAACCTGCTATAGGTATTCTTAAGGTTGTATATAAAAGATTAGAAAAGCAAGATAATGATTGCTCCAATACGATTGTTGAACAATTGCCAAGTCATATACAAAAAAGATTATTTGGCATCTGTGACTATTATCTTTTGTTAAAGAAGGATAATGATGAAGATAAATATGAATTAGGATTAGAATTTTTTTATCAAGGACTTAATGATATTCTTATAGAAACAATTAATATGCTTTCAAAATTAGAAAATCGTAGGATTCATGATGCCATGAATTATCTATTAGAACAATATTTAAATTACTTGCAGACAGAAATTGATATAATAGTTCCACAATGGAAATTATATTTGGGACGACATATTTTATCTGACCTCCCCATTCCAGAATTAAAAAGAATAGAATTATCAGGTAGTGTTAAGAATAAATCTCGTGAAAAAAGAACTTGGTGGACGCTTTTTTTGGCTACAAAAACGATTGAATATAAAGAGCTACCTTCCCCAAAACATATATTAAAAGGTGGTGAACATATGATGGAGCAGATAAAAGATTTTTGTGAGCCTTTTTCTATTATGATACAAGATTGTTTTAATGAGCTAAATAAAATAATACAACAAGAACAAAAGAGGATTCTTCTTGATTTTAAAGATAAACTTGATGAAGCAAAGAACGAAGTTAGTGATAACAAAGATAAAATAGAATCTATTTGGCTTCCGTTACACAATGAAGCAGAAAATCTATCTGAATCATTTAGAAATTTAAAATAGGGGTAAAGTAATGTCTTCTAGTGTTATTACTGTTATTAAAAAAATCGTTGTTAGCAGTGTTATTGTTGCTGTCAGTAGAATTGGTTGTCGTTTATGTAAAGAAAAAGTAGAAAAAACGCAATTAATAAAAAATAAATATAATTTATTATTAGTCATTCCTGCTGATAAACTAATTAGTGGAATAACGACTAGTAAACATATAAATAAAGATGAGATTAGTAAATTACTTCAATATACAAAATATGCTTATTGTTTTGAGGTTGATAATAAAGATGGGCGAGTAATAGTTGATAAGTTAATATTATCAGATGAAAAAATTGACAATACAACGGATAAAAATAGAAATATATTTATACATATTATATTAGAGGCTTATTCTGGTATTGAAGAGGATAAATTTAGGGTATATATTGAAGAAAAGATACCAACTGATACAATAGCAGAAGTTAAGGCAATTAAAATTTTGAAAAAAGCGCGTTCAGCTCGTGATTTTTATGAAATTTTATAAGGTATAAATAATGTTCAATTCTAAATTAAGAGAAGAAGCATTAAAAGATTTAGATATTAAAATTAGAGAACAGTCTGATTTTATTATGTTAATTCAAGAAAAATCTAATAATTTATTGTCTTTGCGTAACAAAAGTAGTCACTTTATTACAGCCAAAGTACAGAATTATATAAGAATGTTGAATAATGCACCACAAGATTATATACAAGTTTTATCTAATTACCGTTCTCATTATAAAACTTTTTTAAGTGTATTAGATGATATATTGGCTTTAGATTCTAGTGCTAAAATAGATAATGAAGTCGATAGCACTCTTAAAAAAACAATAATTACAAGTGTTGTAACGGCTGTTGGCACTACGACCATTGCACCAACAGCGGCAATGGCAATTGCCAGTACTTTTGGTACAGCTTCAACAGGAACAGCAATTGCATCTCTTTATGGTGCCGCTGCAACAAATGCATCATTAGCTGTATTAGGTGGTGGTACATTGGCAACTGGAGGGGCTGGCATAGCGGGTGGCTCCGCTTTTTTAGCCTTGGCAAATCCCGTTGGAATAACCATTGGTGTTGTTGGTTCTGCTACAGGCGTTGTTTCTGCTTGCAATAAAAATATATCAATTGCAGAAGATGCCAAACAAGAAATAGAAAATATTAATTTAGCTTTTTATTCTTTACAAACTCATGCAAATGATATTGATGGGATAATGGACACTACTGCTCAACATTTTGAAAGAATCAAAACAACATTTTCACAGCTTAAAGTAAATACACCTAATAATTATCAGCTATTTTCCACTAAACAAGAAAATTTATTACGTCGGTTAATTGGTCAAATCAAAAAGTTTTCCATTTTACTTGATGAGAAGGTTTAACGCGGTAAAGTGTGCTAAAGTAGGATGTTCTGTCGATAGAAAGCAGATCAATTGTATAATTTTATCTTGTTACGAGGCTCTGCCTTACTGCCATTAAATTAAGAAAAATTATATATAAATCAAGTAGAAAATGTAGGGTGTATAAGCGAAGCGCCATACACCTTTATGATGTGCCCAAGAAAGGTGTATGGCGCTTTGCTTATACACCCTATTTTTTATTTAAATTCAATAACTTAACCATTAACTTAATGGCAGTAAGGCGGAACCTTGTAACGAGAGAAACAAGTATTAGAAAATAACAACTAATCTTGTTTCAATAAATATTCAAAAGCACTTAAAGCCGCTTTTGCACCTTCACCTACCGCAATAACAATTTGTTTATAAGGAACCGTTGTAACATCACCACAAGCAAAAATACCTTGTTGATCTGTTTCACAACGTTCATTAATTAACACTTCGCCGTATTTCGATAAAGCAACGGTTCCTTTTATAAAATCACTATTAGGCAATAATCCAATTTGGACAAAAACGCCTGCTAAATCTTTTTGCTTAACTTCATTGCTGGCTCTATCTTGATATTCAAGGGCGCTGACTTTTCCCGAAGTTGCAATAATTTGTTTGGTTGCGACATTTTTAATCACTTCAATATTATCGCGTTTATTTACTTGATCAACCAACACTTGATCGGCTTTTAATTCATCTAAAAATTCAAAAACGGTAACTGATTTAACAATACCCGCTAAATCTAATGCCGCTTCAATTCCCGAATTCCCGCCCCCAATCACGGCAATATCTTTACCTTTAAAGAAAGGACCATCACAATGCGGACAATAAGCAACGCCATTACCAATATTTTCTTTTTCACCTGGAACCCCTAATTCCCGCCATTTTGCGCCTGTTGCCACAATAATGGTTTTGGTGGTGATTTGTTCACCCGAAGATAAATATAAGGTTTTAATATCGCCTTGGTTTATTTTTTCAACCCGAAATAATTCTCGAATGGTAATCTCATATTCAGCCATATGTGCTTGTAAAGCATTAGATAAAGCGGGACCTGTGGTTTTTATAACAGAAATTAAATTTTCAATATCCATCGTATCTTTGACTTGCCCACCAATGCGATCCGCAATCATGGTGACTTTAAGTCCTTTGCGAGCGCTATAAATCGCCGAAGCAACGCCTGCGGGTCCGCCGCCAATAACAACCACATCTTGCAAGGGTAGGGCTTCAACAGGATTATTTTGTGATTGACCTAATTCAGGATCTAAAGCCATTAATTTTTCAATTAATTTTGCCGTATCAATATTGCCATTGGCAAATACTTCGCCATTTAAATAAACCGAGGGTACGCCTTGAATATTACGTTGTTCAATTAACTCAGGAAATAATCCGCCATCAATCATTTCAGTTTGAATTTGGGGATTTAAAATAGCAAATTGATTTAATGCTTGTACCACATCAGGACAGTTATGACAGCTTAAACTAATAAATACTTCAAATCGCAAAGGTTGATTAATGGATTGAATAATATTTTTAACACTATTATCTAATTTAATCTCAGTACCCGAGGAATGTAAAACAGCTAATACCAGTGAATTAAATTCATGCCCTGCGGGAATGCCTGAAAAACTAATGCCATTGGCTTGACCGTCAATTTCTAAAATAAAATGTAAGGGGCTTTTTTCGGCTGTTAAATCGCGTTCAATAAATTCAAGTTTATCTGATACAGAAACAAAGTTGGTTAAAAAATCAACCAGTTCAGCGCGTTTATTATGTTCACCTGTTTGTAAAACAAAGGCGACATGGTTTTTCATATTGGCGGTATAACCTTTTAATGCGGTTAAAAGTTCATTGGTTAACATGTGATAGACCTCTATTTTATAAGATTATTAAATAATTTCAAAAAAACTAATGTAATTAAGGGGTAAAAATAAATAAATTTTGATATTAAGTTAGGATTTGCACAGACTGATTTCTGTGCAAACACTAAACCTAGCTTTGCCAACCAAAGCTATTTGTTATTAATTAAATTTTACCTACTAAATCAAGACTTGGAGTTAAAGTTGCTTGACCTTCTTCCCAAGCTGCTGGACAAACTTCGCCATCATGACCATCAACATATTGCGCGGCTTTTAATTTTCTAAGCATGTCTTTTGCAGCACGACCAATGCCTAAATCATGAATTTCACAAACTTTAATAACGCCTTCTTTATTAACTAAGAAAGTGCCGCGAAGCGCTAAGGCTTCTTCTTCAATCATGACATCAAAACCACGGGTAATGGTGCCTGTTGGATCGCCAATCATTGGGTAAGTTACTTTACCAATCGCTTCACTGGTGTCATGCCAAGCTTTATGAACAAAATGAGTGTCAGTTGAAACAGCATAAACTTCACAATCTAAACCTTGAATTTCAGCATAAACATTTTGCATGTCTTCAAGTTCAGTTGGGCATACAAAAGTAAAATCAGCAGGATAAAATAAGAAAATAGCCCATTTACCTTTAACATCCTCAGAAGTAACGGTTGTGAATTCGTTATTGTGGAACATTTCAGCTTTGAATTCAGGGATTGATTTATTAATCATTGACATCTTTATTTTTCTCTTTAAAAAAATGAATTATAGTTAAATTAAATTTTAGGATTTAACATTGTTAAAACAACTTCTCAATGTTGCAGTGAAGTATAGGGGCTTTGTGTTATAAAGAAAATAGCATAAAATAGATAATCATATTCGATTTTTTAGAATCATAAAAAATGCTGTCATTTAAACAACTTAACTATATTTTAGCGGTACAAAAAACCAAACATTTTAAAAAAGCGGCCGAATTGTGCTCGGTTTCTCAATCAGCTTTAAGTACGGCGATTGCGGGTTTAGAAAAAGAATTAGGCTTACAAATATTTGAAAGAAATAATAAAAAAGTATTAATTACGCCGATTGGGGCGGAGGTCTTAAAAAAAGCCCAAGAAATTAAAATCCAAGCTGATCAACTTTATTTTTTAGCAAAACAACAAAAATCGCCTTTAAGTTACCCTATGACGATTGGCATTATTCCAACCATTGGACCTTATTTATTACCTAAGGTTTTACCTGCGGTACGAGCACAATATCCCCATTTTAAATTAACTATTATTGAAGAACAATCAGGAGATTTGATTGAAAAAGTCCGCAATGGTGAAATAGACACGGCTATTTTAGCCTTGCCATATAATATTGAAGGTTTACATGCCTTTGAATTTTGGCAAGAAGATTTTTATTTAGTCACTCATAAAGAAAATAGTCTTGCCAATCAAAATACCGTTTCAAGTGATGAATTAGGCGCTGTTCCGTTATTATTATTAAAAGACGGTCATTGTTTAAAAGAACATGCCATTGCCGCTTGTAAATTGGCATTAAATCAATTAGATATTTCTTTAGAAGGGGCGAGTTTGAGTACTTTAATTCAAATGACAGCGGGTAAAATGGGATCAACCTTAGTTCCTGAAATGGCATTAGATCAATTATTGTATGAAAGTTCTGAATTAAAAGCGTTAAAACTCAGTGATCCAGGTCCGCATCGTAAAATTGCTTTTATTAGTCGCTTAAATTATAACGGGGTTAATAATATTGAATTTTTAATTCAATTATTTAGGCAGCAATTAAAAGAATTTATTTAAATAGGATTATTAATATGAGTAAAAATACTAAATATGAAATGCTAACACCTTGCTGTGATGCTGATGACGATGGTTATTACAGTGAGGCACTAAACTCTGCGCTAGATGATAAAAAAGTAACTAATATTGCTATATCGGGATCTTTTGGTTCAGGTAAAAGCAGTTTTTTACGAACATTTGAAAAAAATAATCGAAAATGGAATTACTTAAATATTTCATTGGCAACTTTTAAAAATGAGGAAAAAGAAAGCCCAGAACATAATCAAGCAATAGAGCGAAGTATCCTTCAACAAATATTTTATAGAGTAAAAAAGCAAGATATTCCTCGATCAAAGTTTAAACGTACGCACAGTCTCTCATCAAAAGAGACAAAAAAACTTTTCATTTTCTCTATTCTTTGGCTTATTTCTGCAATATTGATTTTTAAACCCGAAATAGCCAAAAGTATTTTATTTTTTAATGGGCTTAATCTGCTGGATTTTATCTATTATTCAAAATTAAAGGGACTTTATTCTAGTCTCATATTAATAATATTCAGTGCAACAAGTTCTTATTTTTTTTGTCAGGCTTTTTGTTTTTTAATTCATATGAAAATAACAAAGTTAAAATTAAGTGAAAATATTGAAGTGGATAAAAATGATAGTACATCAATATTAAATGAGCATATTGACGAGATTTTATATTTTTTTGAAGAAACTAAGTTTAATATTGTTGTTATTGAAGATTTAGATCGCTTTAAAAATACTGATATTTTTATTAAATTAAGAGAAATTAACCATTTAATAAATAAATCTGACGCAATTGGGAGGGTTATTTTTATTTATGCTGTTAAAGATGATATGTTTCAAGATGGAGGACGAACTAAATTTTTTGATTTTATAGTACCAATTATCCCTTTTATCAATTCTTCTAATTCATATGAAAAACTTATTGAAAGATTTGGAGCAGATTATTTTGATAAAGCTTTAATGAATTATGTGTCACTTTATATTGATGATATGCGCTTATTGATTAATATTTGTAATGAATATGATTTATATCATAATAACCTTCTATCAGTAGGTTTAGATAAGAATAAGCTATTTGCTATGATTGTTTATAAAAATTTAGAACCTAAAGATTTTTCTGATTTACATTATAATACGGGTGTTTTATATGGGATTTTTAAGGATAAGCCAAAGTATATACAAGGTATTATTCCTAAAATTGACAAAAAGATAACTATACTTAAAGAAAAAATTAGAAATATAGAAGAGGAAGCAATTGATAAAGTTAAAGAATTACGTTCTATTTATTTATTTGAAATAATACATCTATGTTCTGAAGACAGGAAAATTCAACAACTTGCGCTTGGGAGTCAATTTATTAAGATCTATGATGAAGAAATTTCTCTAAAAGAAATAGAAAAAGATGAGTTTTTTTCAAAATTAATTGATAGCTCTTTCGATATAAAAGATGGACGTGGTTATTATTATAATAACACTACTAATTTTTCTGAGATAGAAAATAGGGTCAACTCAAAATTTTCTTATACTGAACGTGAACAATTCATAAAAAATAAAACCAGCAATAAATCCCAACAACTTAAAGAAGAAGTTGAAGCATTAGAATATAAAAAAAATCAAATTAGAGCATACACACTAAAAGAAATAAGTGGAGACTCTGATATTAATTCTAAATTTTCAGAAGCACTTAAAGAACATGATTTTCTTAAATTTTTAATTAAGAAAAATTATCTTAATGAAGATTATTATACTTATATTTCATATTTCTTTGAAGCAAGTATTACTAAGACGGATAAAACTTTTTTATTGTCAGTTGCTAATGAAAAACCTTTAGATTTTAATTATAAATTATTTAAAACAGCAGAGTTATTAGATAAAACAAATAATCGGGATTTTAGTAATTCCGCTATATTAAACAATTCGCTTATTGATTATCTTTTAGAAAATAAAGAAAAATATCAAGAGCAAGTTAAAATATTAATGGATCAACTCGCTAATGAAACAGATGATTCAAAACAGTTTATAATTCAATATTTTGAGATAACAAAAAATAAAATACAATTAATTGAAAATCTTGTTAAAAATTGGGATAAGTTATGGCGGTATCTTGATCAGGAATCAGGGTTTTCTAATAAGAAAAAGGATGAATATTTATATTTAATTTTAAAATATTGTGAAATATCGGATATTGTAAAACTTAATCATGAAGAATTATTAACTAATTATATTAATCAAAAAAATGATTTTATTTCTTTTCAGAATGAAATAGATAATAAGAAAATATATTCAATACTAGAAGGATTAACGATAGAATTTTCTAATTTAGAATCTTTGGATTATCATCATTTAGATATTTCTAATCATATTTATGAAAATCAATATTATAAAATTAATATTCACATGATTAATTGCATTGTTTTTTTTATACTTGATCCACATAATGAGAATAAAAGTTTAATAGAAACCTTAAATAAATCTCATTTAACCACAATAAAAGAAAACAGAAAAAAATTACATATATTAGTAGATTATATTGATGAAAATATAGAAAAATATATTGAAAATATTTTATTAAAAATAACCAGCAATATAAATGAATCAGAAAAGACGGTTATTGAATTATTAAATGATCAAGATATAGATCAAGAACTACAATTCCAAATTATTAACAAGGAGCAAGTAACTTTTAAAGATATTTCCAAAGTAAGTAAGATTTTTTTCGGTACATTATTAGAACAAGAAAAAATAGAATGTTGTTGGGAAAATCTTTTATATTATTATCAAAGAGTAAATGAATTTGATAATTCTTTAATTAATTATTTAAATAAGGAAATAAATTATAAAATATTAAGTCAAATGAATCCTAATGAACAAAGTTTTGATTCAATTATTCTTGAACAGTTCTTTGACGCTCTTTTGTTACAGAATGATTTAACAGATGATGCTTATCAACTTTTATTAAATATTAATCCTTTTCATGATTATGTACGGCTTAATATTTCAGATTTATCATCTATAAAAATAGACGCATTATTAGCTCATAATATAAGTACAGAAGCTAAACAACGACTAATTGAATCTTTAGACTTAACTATAATTGAAGCCGAAGAAAAACTATTGCAAAGTATTTATGATTTTTATTTAGTCAATAATTTTGATATGGGCGAAGATTTACTAAAAATATTGATTGCTGTTGAAAGGGATAATATAGAGGATAAAGTTGGTTTATTATCTTCTCAAATTGGTTTTTTAACAGAAGAATCTATTTCTGAATTTCTAAATCAAATTGGTAAACCATATTGTCTCATTGCTGATAAAAATAAATCTCTAGATATAAAGAAAACAAATGTTAATGAAGAATTGCTTAAGAAACTTAAAAATAGTCAATATATTTCTTCTTATGAAATAAAGGGGAAAAAATTCCAAGTTTTTCAGAAAAAATAGAATTCGACATAGAAAAAAGGGCAACCACATTTTCTTTTAATTATTTAAACTCAACCGCAATGCCAGCATATGTTCACAAGGTCCTTTATTTAACCGATTTTGATAATAAAAATGGCATTGGCAAGTGGCTTCGGTAAGGCGTAAATCTTTATCAATGGTAATTTCAGGGAGGTAATTTGTTCCGCCTTCCATTACTTCCCCTTTAATCAGACTGCGCCCTTGTTGTTGTTCTTGACTTTTTATGGTGACTAATTTGGCTTTAATAAAATTATTGGCTAATTTTTCACGTTCATTACTAAAACGTAATTGATCCATTGGTAAGGGATTTTTACTTAATTCCCGTAAACGATAAAGATCTTGTTCCATATCATATAAAACCCGCCCATATTGTGAATAAATACCAAGAGCTGATTTAATCGTTATAATATCAAGATTCAATCGTTTAGCTAAAGAGTCCGCAGATTCACACCATGTTTTTTGTAATGCATTAAAGACTTTTTCGGCGGTCATACTATCCACTTCGCCACGAGGTGCCATTAGATCAAAATTACCCGCTCTTGAAAAATCATTAGCACTCCAACCTGATAAACCTAAGGTAAAACTCATGCCTTTCATTTCAGCAATCCAAAAACTGGGTAAACCTGTTCCTAATAAACTAATTTTAAAAGATTGTGTAATGGGGATGAGACGTTCTAAAATAAATAGGCGGCGGCGCCCCCAAATACGAACTTCTTCGGCTTTTTCTCCTTGGTATAGACTGCGCGGACAAACCAATTCATAATTCCACGGCTCAATTCTCATTATAATGGGTTTATTGGGGGTTAAAATAAATCGAATTGAACGCGGTCCTGATTTTTCTTTATGGCGTTTAAGGGTTAATAGCAGGTTATACATATCCATTGGATGTAAATTAAATTGGATAAAAGGCAAACTCATGGCAGAGCTGACTTGTAAAAATCCGCGCACCCAACTATCAGGTAAATCTATCTTTTCTTCTTTAAAATCATCACTTTGTTCTGTTTTTACTTCAAATCCAGAAGGATCAACAATAAATTGCGTTTGTTTATAATCTCTAATTTTTTGAAATTCTTGATATAGTTCATGTGAATAATCAATATTGGTCGTGCCATAAGCATGTTCTGATATTTTTTGAAATATTTCATAAGAACAACTTAATTTTCCATAACTGGATTCATCTTGCGAAAAACATTCAAAGAAAATACTATCTGGATGAACACTAATAACAGGATCCAATACAAACCAAGCATCATAATCACTTTTATAAAGATAGTTATAATATTCGGAACGGGCTTTATAATAAGGTGCTAAAACTTTACTTTCTGTGGCGCGTAATTCACTTAATTCTTCTTTTAACTCACGAACTTCTTCTACTTTTTTAGCCCGCATTCCTAACGCTTCAGCTAAAAAAATATTATCTTGGGATTTAAGCCATGCTTTATAGTCTGTTTTATCTTTGGGTTTAAAACGTAAATCAGAAATAACCACATAATGCAATGCGGACATCGCTTCCCGAAAGGGAATGTGCTTTGCTAAATCAGCAACAAAAAAGGTAGGATCGCGGAGGCTATCAGGTGCAAAAGACATGTCTGTTTGTTTTGCATTACTGGCAACTTGGGTTTTAGCTTGATAGTGGCGTGAAAATTCCATTAGATAGCCCTCACTTCGGGTTCAATCACCTTAAGCGGTGTTTTGGTGGCTTTAAATTGTTGTTGTATTTTAAATAAGGTATGGATATAACGCATTTTATCGGCAATGACACGGCTAATAGATTGTTCAGTAAATAAACGAGCGACCATTTCGGCAACTTGTTGATCTTTCTCTGCTTCTTTAAATAAAAAATCAATAATTCGATCTTTAATAACCCGCCCTCGATTGACTTGAGATAAAACATTTTGAAAATAGCTTTCTAAAGCAATAATAATGGTTGTTTTATCTGTGGCATATTCTGTTAGGAAATGAGAGACAAAAAGTTGAATGTTTTGAGAAGGATGTTGACTTAACCGTAATAAATAAAGTTCGCCTTCTGCTTGATCAAAAAATTGGGTGATTAGAGAACGTCCAAATTGTTGGACATCTTCATAAGTCTGATCACAAACACTGATAATCCGCTCACTACGCCAAAAATCTTGTTCAAATTGAGCAAATATTTCTAAAGCAATTTGTCGACTATCATCCCAAGGATTATCTAATAAACGAATACTTTGATCAAAATGCTGATCAACAAAGGCGGGGTTTTGATGAAATGCGTTTAATGCCCATTGTCGAACCGTTTCGGTTGGGTTTTTTGCTAATAAAACCAGTTGTTTTACTGAAAAATCAGCCGTTTTTCGAGCGGTTAAAATTAATGCGCCTGTCCATTGAGCCAGTTTACTTTTAGCCGTTAATAAACGCCATAATAAATTAATCTCAATTTGGGGATAAATGGGTTTTAACTTGATCATTAATTTTAATATATCATCATTAAATCCTGTTTGTGGCTCGGCTTTAAATAAATAGGGTAAAAGTTGTTCAAAAATAACCATTTTAAAAGCATTATCTTTAATACTACCTAATACTTTAATGGATTTTTGGCGTAATAAAGCATGTTCACCAAATAAAGCGGAAAATAACAGGGTTTGATGACTGATTTTTTCATTATTATCTAATTTTACTAATAAAGCCAAAGCCCCTGCACGAATTTCAGGATATTCTGAACTTACCATTAAAGTATAACAATCGGCAATTTCACTAAATTCAAAATTAGAACGTTCTAATAAATTGGCGGCAAGTTGTTGTAATTCAAAATAGGGTTTTTTTAGTAGTTTTTTAATCGCACTTAAAGGTATTTTATCTTTAAGTGGCTTAAGTAATAACCATTTAATTTGTTTTATTAAACGGGTTTGTTCTTTTTCATCCGTACAATCAATTAAAGTTTCAATAAGTTGTTGGCTTAATTGAATATAATGTGGTTCGGCAGTATATAAATAATCTCGCGCAAATTGTTGAATATCTTTATATTTTGATAATAACATTAAAACTAATAAATCAATATTTTCACCTAATATTTCACCATCTAATTTTTCTAATGCTTTGGCTCGAACACTATCAAAATTCGCATTTAAAACAGCTTTCATAACGGTTAAGTCGTGCAATTTTTCTTGTAAATTGTCTATTGCAAGTAGGGCGGTTTTTTCATAAGGTTTTTGAACTAATAAACACCAATTTTGAGTGCTTATGGTGGCTAAGAAATCTTGTTTATTAATTAAACGTTGATAAGCAAAATTATCAACTTGTTCTGCTTTACAATATATTAAAATTTCGGCTAAATCATCCAGCGCTTGATCCCATAATTTAGGATAAGCTTCTGAATATTCAACCTCCGCTGAGCGACGTCTAACGGTTTGTAAAGTTAAACAATAATTTAATGTAAACTGACGGCTACGATGAAATAAAATAAAATTAAGGGCGCAAAATTTAGGAAAAAACAACGGTTTTTTGGCAATTAATGTTTTACTTAAAGTCGATTGATCATCAGCTTGTAATAAAACATATTTGGCATAATGGGTATAAGTTTCAGGGGTGAATTTAGCCACTTCTTTTAAAGTACGTAAAAAACGCCGTCTAAAATAGTCTTTGGTTGTTTGATTAAAGGGTTTAGCCGTCCCTCCCCAACCTCTTATTTGAGCATTGGTGGTTTCAATTCGATAATTTAAAATGGCTAAAACTTCGGCATCTCCGCGAAATTCCGCAATTTTATAAAGACGGCGAAAAATTTGCATAAAAGCACTATCAATGGGGGTTTCTTTGATTAATTCTAAGGCTTTAAGGCGCTGTTTTGAATTAAAAAAAGATCGTCCGTAAAGACCTAATACATACTCTTGATATTGTTGTAATAATTGTTGTTTTGATTGTTTTTTAACTTGATATAATTTCCAGAATTGATCTTTAAATAAATTTTCAATCAATCTTTTACCGCTTGTCTCATATTTAGCACGAACAGAAAAAGGTAAATGCACACCATTAAGCCATGAATAAACATTGGAGTTTTTAGTGTAGTTTGCTATTGTATTAATAACTTCATCATACACACCATCTAGCTTAAGTTGTTCTTGGCTTTGTGCTAATTCTATTGGTTTAATTGTTTTTTGGGCTGAATGTGAAAAACTTTTATAATGCATAACATGAGTCCATACACGTTGAACATTTTCAATTTCCCCAGTGGCTTTTAAAGCATCTCTTAATGTCTTTTTATCACTATCATTCCAAATCCAATCTAAATCACCCCCTAATGCATAACTACAATAATAATGGTGTCCCCAAAGTTGATTTAAATCAATGTTTTTAATCACTCGCATATATAAATCATAACTCTCTTTATATTTTGCTTGTTTACTTATAATATACTGATTATGTTTGTTTAAAATAATGTTTTTAATCGCTTTTTCTAGTTTAGGACAAATAGGGGTTCCTTTTGATAATAAAGTAAAGGTTGTTGTAGAAAGATATTTTTTTAAATAATTTCCACTAATATCTTCAATTTTTAATTGTGCTAAAGCGGTTGTGATTTCATTTTCAATTTGATGAGCCTCCATAAAAATATTAATATATTCTTTTTCTTTTGAGGCTAATTTTTCTAAACCATATTTTTCGTATTGTTCTAATACTGTAACTTGTTCGATTGTTGCCAAGTCATTAAAATCAGCGTGATATTCAGGTAAAAAAGGATGATTATTTTCTGGGTTTTCGGTTAAGGCTAACTCAACCTCTGTTAGCATATAATCTGTATTTTTAGGTAATTTTCCTTTAAATTGTTTAATTAAAGGAAGTCCTTTTGGATTACCTGAACGTCCTAAAGCCCAAAGCATGGAATAATAAATTAAAGCTAGATCTTTTTGTTTTTTTAAATTCGTTTGTAATAATTTATCAATAACTTCAACAAGTCCTTCTTGAATTCTTAATTCTCCTGCTTTCCAAACACTTCGCCCTAAACTATAACCACCAATTTTGAGTGTTTTTGGATCTTTTGCAAACTCATTTAGTCGCGCGATAATATTTTGATCTCGAGTTAAATCAGGATTTATAATCATTTTTCCAAGGGTTTGGCCATTAACGAGATCGAACTCTTTACTGACTTTATAACCTTTATTAATTTTACTTACTAAAAGACTATTATAAATTTTTTCGGCTTTTTTAAAATCAACGGGCTGTTTTGTTTTAGTACTTTCACGTAAGGTTGCTGTTCTTTTCCCATAACGGAAATTAACTAAAAAACCGTTAGGAGTTTCAATCAGATCTGTTTCATAAACTTTATCTGAATTACCTTCTTTAAAGGTTAAGGTGGTTTGACGAATGAGTTTCATGCATTATCTCCCAAATTAGGCTTTTCTTTTTTAATCCAATCCAAAACTTCACGATGTTGAATCATTTTTTCTAAATCAGGCGCGGGAGGCGGTTGGGCAACTTTCATTGAAGGCAGTGGTAATTCGCCTTTAGCAGAAGCTTGACGGAAAGCGGAAGAAGTATAAGCAAAATTATTTTGTTGGGAAGAATGACCATAAAGTTTTTTAATTTCAGCAATTTGATTTAAAAATTGGGCACCTTTTTCAGGTTTTACCATGCGCACATAATGCGCAAATCCTGTAATCGTTGAAAGTAAATCCCCGCCTTTTCCCCAAGTTTTATTTTGATAACCGTCTTTTTTAATTTGAAATAATAAGGCTCTAAATTGGTTTAAAGTTTTACGATTTAAAGAAAGTTGTTGATTAACCACAATGCCCGTAACTTCTTGACGGTTTCCGCGATGCATAATCCGTGTTTTATCGGGATGTAAAGTAAAACCTTCTTCTTTAGTAATCTTTTTAACCCAATTTAATAACGGTTTAATAGGTTGATATTGGGTGCTGGAAAAAGTTAAATCATCGGCATAACGACTATAAGCAAAATCATATTTAGTGGCTAACCCTTGTAAACGTTTATCTAAGTTTCGACATAATAAATTACTTAACATCGGGCTGGTTGGGGCGCCTTGGGGTAAAAATCGTTGTTTATCATGAATAAAATAACGTTGTCCATCCATTTCAACCACTTGGGTTTCAGGTTCAGAACATAATAAAGCCAATAAGGTGGCAATTTCATTATTATATCCTTGATGAAGAAATAGACCTTTAATACGAGGATAAGTAATGGTGGGAAAAAAATCTTTTAAATCTAAATTAATAACCAAAGATTGCCCAATATGCGGGGCGGCATTGGTTAAAATACTTTTACCTGTCACAAAACCATGCGCTTGTTCAGTTAAAGGTAAAGGCGTTAAAATATTATCTAAAATCCAATATTGCAGCCGTTTTAAACGCGGCATGGGGGCGGAAATAAGGCGGGTTCCCCCTGTTTTTTTAGGAATGGCAAAGCGTTGATAATGACTGCGTTTAGAAACACGATCAGTAAAACAAAGAAATCGTAACTCATTTAAAGTAACGCCCATTAATTGAGCTAATTGCGGGGCATTTTCACAAATAGGTAATTTTTTTTGTTTGAGTAACTCTAATTTTGTGATTTGGCTATCCGCATCTTGAGGATCTTTAAGATGACAAAGATCGCCTAAATAGCTAATTTGTTTTTGTTGTTTTTGATGCCAATCCGTTGCTCGTTGATAACGCTTGAGTTCTTTTTTAACTTTGGTTTCAATGCGGCGCTTTCGGGCGTCTTTCATACGTTGTTGATGAATTGCTTTGAGCATCGCTTCAGGATCTTTAATTTCTTGGGATAAAGATCGAATGGCTTTGTGTAATTCACTTTTGCGTTTAATTAATTCAGTCGCTAGAAAGGGTTTATCTGTGGACCAAAATCCTAAACGTTGCATTTCACTTAATGTATATTCATCTTTTGAACTTTCTTTTATTTTATCGTAAAGTTCTTGGCGAGATAATGAACTCATAATCAAAATTTTCCTTACTCAATTGGATATCACTGACTGAACTAAATATAGTACTAAAGTAGAATAAAGTCAAAAAAAAACGGTTAATACATTTAACTGTATTAACCGCCTTAAGAGTATTGCGAACACCTTCGTTCATTCAAATAATTAGCTTGCTACACTCGACGCGATATCAACTAGGTGTTGTTATTTATTTCCTAGAAATCACATCGAAATAACAACACCTAGTTAGATATCGCTATAGTAAAGAGCAAGTTAATCATGCATTGATAAGCTATGTGCATGAATAACGATCCGTTATTCGGGTTGCAAGGTTCATTCGCTGAACTAAATATAGTACTAAAGGAGAATAAAGTCAAAAATAAAACTCAAAATTATTTTAAATAAAGCTTAATTTATGAATATCTTGCAAAAAATAAAGAACCCACTTATGCTTATCCTAATGATTTTAAATACAATGAGGCATTAAAAAATCAATAATTTTACTCATTAATAAAATAATTATAATTTAATTTTTAAAGACGAATGTTACCCACAAGCAAAATTACCATAATAGAACAATGCCGATTAATGCCCATCGCTGGATTGGTTTTAGATACTGAAAATAAAGTTATTTTTTGCAATATCTTGTTACGAGATTTATTGTCTATTGATGCTTTTGAAAAAAACATTTGTTTTACTGGTTTTTTTAAACATTTTAGATTAACTTCAACTCGTAATGTAGATGATACGCAACACATCAAAGCTTATTTAAATCAAAGAGCCATTTTTTCATTAACTTATCAAAATACAGTTTTTGAGTTTAATCCAGCAACCATTGATGACAACAGTCAAATTATTTATTGGTTACATGATGTCACCCATCATCAAATAAAAGCATCTGAACAATTACGCAATGAAATTTCGATTTTAGCTAAAAAATTAATTGCCGCAGAAGAACTGGCACGTTTGGCCAAAGATGCGAAGCAGTCTTTTTTATCCAATATGTCTCATGAGATGAAGACGCCTTTAAATGCCATTTTAGGATTTTCTCAATTACTAAACCCAGAAAATACCAATCAAAAGCGTTATGTCGCGGGAATTGTCGATGCGGGGCAGGTATTAACCACCTTGGTCGATGATATTTTGGATATTGCGCGGTTTGACTCAGGAAAACTAGAACTTCGAGAAAGCGAAGTGGTATTAAAAACATTTTTATCCGATCTTTTTTTACTTTGGCAGATGCGTTGTCAAGATTATGATATTAAATTTGAAAGTAGTGTCTCTGAAACACAAGTTTATAGTGTTTTATTAGATGCTTCGAGATTACGCCAAATTATTAATAATTTATTAAGTAATGCGGTTAAATTTTCACGTAAAGCAGGCATTGTTAAAATTAAGGTCAATATTATTCAAGAAACAGAATCTACCTGTTGTTTGTCTTTTAAAATTATGGATAATGGGGTGGGAATCTCCCAACACATTTTAACCCAAATTTTTGATACTTTTTCTCGTGGAACCAATGATTTAGCGACTGAATATGCAGGAGCGGGGTTAGGATTACCGCTTTCTTCTGCTTTAGTTAAATTAATGAAGGGCTCGATTAAAGTTCAAAGTGAGTTATCTCGGGGCAGTATTTTTACCGTTAAATTACCTGAAATTAAAGTTTTTTCCAAAAACACCCATAACTTAATTAATAAAAATCTAACTTCTGAGCCTGTTGATTTTGCTATTTTAATTGTTGAAGATGAGCCTCTTAATCGCATGGTTTTAGCTAAAATGGCCAGCAAAGTAGCAAGTAAAGTGTATCAAGCCGCAGATGGGGATGAAGCATTAAAAATATTAACCAGTCGAACCGTTGATATTGTGGTTATGGATGTTGATTTACCGGGTATGGATGGCATTGAAATTACCGCTTTAATGTCTCGAAGCCAACAATTTAAAAATATCCCTGTTATTGCTTGCACCGCTTTACCCGTAGCTGATATGCCGAGTAAAGCCGAAATTTATTTTAAATATATTTTACCCAAACCAGTTAAACAAGCTCATTTAATTGAAACACTGGAGTTGGTATTAAAAGGTTAAATTTTTTATTAAGGTATATAATTACTTTTTTATCTCTGTTCGTTTTTAGAAATAATTGATGGTTATTTGAATGTCTAAACGTCTTTTTAAGGTTTATTTCGTTAATATTATTGCTGCTGAAAGGCGCATGTTATTACGTTCTTTTTTATTATCAGAGTCTCGACAATGTGCCTATCAGTTCATTGAAGAAAAACTTACTTCAGAAACACGAGATGGGGTGGTTATTATTGATGATACTGGTATTGATACCATTCCACGCTTAAATATGCCGATGGTGATTTTAAATCGAGAAAATTTAATGTTACCTGATGAACCGCGTCCTTATGGGGTTTACACCTTAAACCGTCCCTTATTGGCAACTCGCGTTTTACGGTTATTAGATAAGGTGGTTGAAACAGAATATAATTATGCGCCTAATTTACAAGTAGGGGCGCAACAAGTTGAAGGTAAGTTATATAGTAATCGCTTGAAACAACAAAATACCACCGTTGAAAGAAAAGGGCGTTTTGCGCATGTTAAAGCACTGATTATTGACGACAGTATGATGATTAGAAAACAAATGGAATTAATTTTAACGCGTTTAGGCGTCGATTGTGACTATGCTGAAAATGGTGAAGAAGGGATTTTAAAACATAATTCAGGCGCTTATGATATTGTCTTTTTAGATATTATGATGCCTGGAATTGATGGTTTTCAAACTTGTAAACAATTAAGAAAAGCCGAAACTTCTGCTAAAATTATTATGTTAACCTCTAAAAATTCTCGCCTTCATAAAGCTCGGGGGAGTTTTGCGGGGGTTGATGAATATTTAGTGAAGCCTACTAATTACGAAGAATTGGTTAAAGTATTGGATTATTATTTTCTATAAATCAGGTGATTAAAAAATGAATCCAGAAAAAGTCATTTTTGGTTTTTTTATTGTTTTAGCTTTAACACTTAATTTTGGTTTTTTTATTGGTGAATTTGAAAATCCAGAACATCATCATGTGTTTGAATTTTTTGCTGTGGTGGTGGTTAATTTAATTGCCACGATTTTAAAATTTGGTGATCGAACCCAACTTGGCGCGGTTTTATTAGCTACTTCATTAGTGGCGATGATTCAATTAATGGTCGCTGCTTTAGTTTGGACCATTGCTGAATATAATTCTCCTAATGGCATTACTCCAGGTGCAATGGCGAGCATTGTTTCTTTATCAGGCGGGGCCATGCTCGCCAATGTAATTTCAGTTATTTTACTTATTGTTGAAACTGTGATGTTGCGCCGTTAAATTAACTCTAATTTATTATGGATAGTATTGTCTTTCTTATTTTTCGGCGCATGCGTTTACCGCTGATCTTGCTTATTATTACTTACACCATTTCTATTATTGGTTTAATTTTAATTCCAGGCATTGATGATAAAGGGCAAGTTTGGCATATGGATTTTTTCCATGCCTTTTATTTTGTGAGTTTTATGGCAACCACCATTGGTTTTGGTGAAATTCCCTATGAATTTACTGATTCACAGCGCCTTTGGGTTCTTTTTACTTTATATGCAACGGTGATTGTTTGGTTTTATGCCATTGGCAATGTCCTCTCTTTAGTCCAAAATGCGGCTTTTCAAGAAGCATTAACTCGGGCACGGTTTGCCCGTAAAATGTGTGCGATTCGACAGCCTTTTTACTTGATTTGTGGATATGGTGATGTGGGTGAGATTTTATTACAAGAATTATCAGAACAACATTATCGGGCGGTGGTCATTGAAAAAGATGAAACTCGGGTTCATGCTTTAAAATTAGCCAGTTTACCTGAAGAAGTGCCTATTTTACATGCGGATGCGGCGGCTTCTCGGCATTTGCTCGAAGCGGGGTTAAATCACCCTTATTGTCAAGCGGTGGTTGCCTTAACAAATGATGATAAAGTCAATCTTAAAGTTTCTATTAGTAGTAAAGCATTAAGACCTGAAATTAAAGTCATTTGTCGGGCAGAATCAACCGAAATAGAAGAAAATATGGCTTCTTTTGGGACCGATCATATTATTGATCCCTTTGATACCTTTGCGATTCATCTTTCTACTGCGATTACGACCCCTTGTCTTTATTTATTACAAAATTGGCTGAATAGCGGAGTTTCTCAAGTTTTAAAAGATCCCATTTATCCACCTGTTAAGGGGGTTTGGTTAATTTGTGGTTTTGGACGTTTTGGTAAAGCGATTTATGCTCGTTTAAAAGCAGAAAAAATTAAAGTCATTATTATTGAAGCAAGACCTGAATTAACGGGAAAACCCAATGAAAATGAAGTTTTTATTTTAGGCGCAGGAACCAATGTTAATACGTTAAAAGCGGCTAAAATAGAAGATGCCGTCGGTTTAGTTGCGGGAACCAATGATGATGTTAATAATTTATCTATTGTGATGACGGCTAAATTATTAAATCCAACACTTTTTGTTGTAATGCGGCAAAATCAATCTCGTAATACCACCATTATTCATTCGGCAAAAGCGGATATGATTATGGAATCAGGTGAAATCCTCGCCAATAAAGTTCGTAATTTATTGGCTTATCCCTTATTGGATCGGTTTATTGGTTTGGCTTTTTTTCAGGAAAATCATTGGGCTTGTGAATTAGCCAGTCGTATTGCGGGTATTACCAATCAATATACCCCCCATGTTTGGAGTATTAAAATTAATCAAATAGACGCTTGTGCTGTTACAGATGCTTTAACCTTATATAAACCGATTCGGGTTGGACATTTATTACTTGATTATCGGGATAGAAACAAACAAATGCCTTGTATTCCTTTATTGTTAGTCCGTGAAAATAGTTATGATTTATTGCCTAAAAATGATAAAAAATTAAAAATTGGCGATCAATTATTATTTTGTGCAGAAGAAAAAGTCCATTTTCAAATGGATTGGATTTTATTAAATTATCAAGTTTTAGAATATATTTTAACAGGAAAATACTCAAGCCAAAGCTGGTTATGGCGGAAGATTGAGAAAAAATGGGGTTAAAAAATGAAGACAACGAATTATCAATATCAAACGCCTGAAGCATTAATCTCTTTTATCGCACAAGAAAATTTTAAAAGCACGTCTTATTTATTTATTCAAATATTTACGGGGGTTTGTGAGGTTCTTTTTATTGAAAATTTATTAAAATTATTAACCAATCATTTGCCACAAGCTAAAATTATTGGTGCCACGACGGATGGGGAAATTATTCAAGGTAAAATCTTAGAAAAACAGACCGTTATTTCTTTTTCTGATTTTAACCACACCATAATAACCACGTATTTAACTGATTTTATAGAGAATAGTTATCAAACGGGCATTGCTTTAATGCAACAGATGGAAAATGTAAAACAAGCCAAGTTATTAATTACTTTTTCGCAAGGTTTAACCATTAATGGTGAAGAATATGTCAAAGGAATTCAAAATCAAGCCCCTTCATTACCTATTGCAGGCGGATTAGCCAGTGATAATGCCCAATTTATCGCGACCTATGTTTTTACAGAGAAAGGTATTGTTAAAAAGGGAGCGGTGGGGGCTTTATTTTTTGGTAAAACCCTTTTTATTAATCGTTACTTTAATTTTTCATGGGAACCGATAGGTCAAGAACTCACCATTACAAAATCTATAAAAAATAGAGTTTATACCATTGATAATATGACGGCCGAACGCATTTATACCAAATATCTGGGCAGCCAAATTAGTAATTTATTGCCTGCAACGGGGATTGAATTTCCCTTAGTGATACAAAAAAAAGGATTAACCATTGCGCGAGCGGTGTTAAATAAATACGAAGATGGTTCTTTATTATTTGCAGGTAATATTGCCGAGGGTGAAAAAGTTCGTTTTGCTTATGGTAATGTCGATGCCATACTAGAACAAGCTCCTATTTGTAGTACTCATATTAGTCAAGCCCCTGTTGAATCTATTTTTATCTATTCTTGTATGGCACGTAAACGCCTATTAAGTAAAGACATTGAAATAGAACTACAACCACTAAGTGATTTAGCTCCGACCATTGGTTTTTTTACGAATGGGGAGTTTTTTCATAATCAAGGACAAGAAAATGAATTATTAAATCAAACAATGACCATTGTGACTTTATCTGAATCTTCCACCATTCAATTTCCGCAACTGACAAGTAAAATAAAACCCTCTATTGATAAATCATTAACGGTGTCTGCTTTATCACATCTTATTTCAGTCACTTCAACCGAACTCCACAATTTAAATGAAAAATTAGAGTTTCGGGTTCAACAAAAAACGGCTCAATTAAGTCTTTTAAATAAACAATTAGAAAATCGGATTGAACAAAAATCGCTTGAAATTAAAGCTCAATATGAAAAATTACATGAAACAGAAAAACAACTGATTAAAAATGAAAAATTTGCTTCATTAGGAACGTTAGTTGCAGGCATTGCTCATGAAATTAATACCCCGATTGGTTTATCATTAACAGGCATCACTTATTTAAAAGATGAATTAAAAGGATTAAAAAAAGCCCATGAAACGGAACAGATGACCGAGGATTTATTTCAAGAATTTTTATATCATAGCGCAAAAATGATGCAGTCGATTCATACGAGCTTAGATAAAACGGTTATTTTAGTTAAAAGCTTTAAACAAATTGCGGTTGATCAATCAAGCGATGAATATCGAACTTTTAATTTAGCTCAGTATATTGATGAAATCTTATTAAGTTTGCATAATATGACCCGTTTTATAAAACATAATATGATTGTTGATATTGATAAAAAGATTGTTTTAAAAAGTAAACCAGGCGCACTTTCTCAAGTTATTACCAATCTAATAACAAATAGTTTAACCCATGCATTTGATGAGTCCATTGAAAATCCAGAAATGATCATTAAAGCGACTCAATCTAATCAAATATTAACCCTAATTTTTAGTGATAATGGCATTGGAATGAATAAAGAAGTTAAAAGACAAATATTTGATCCCTTTTTTACCACCAAGCGGGGCAGTGGCGGTAGTGGGTTGGGAATGAATATTATTTATAATATTATTACTCAATCATTTAAAGGAACCATTGAGATTGAATCCAGTTTAGGAAAAGGCGCTCAATTTTGTATTAAAATTCCCATATAGTTTAAATTTCTTTTGCTTGTGCAATGGCATTACCAATATAAGTACTGGGTTTTAATGCTTTTAAATCGGCTTTTACCGATTCAGGTAATGCTAAAGAATCAATAAAATCTTGCATTCCTTGTTGATTTAAACGTTGTCCACGGGTTAAATCTTTTAATTTTTCATAAGGATTTTCAATGCCATAACGTCTCATAACGGTTTGAATCGGTTCTGCAAGCACTTCCCAATTTTGATTTAAATCTTCTAATAAACGAGCTTCATTGGCTTCTAATTTACTTAACCCTCGTTTCATGGATTGTAAAGCAATACTAGTATAAGAAAATCCCGTTCCCATATTACGCAAAACAGTTGAATCGGTTAAATCACGTTGCCACCGTGAAATCGGTAATTTTAAAGCTAAATGATCAAAAATAGCATTGGCCATGCCCATATTACCTTCTGCATTTTCAAAATCAATGGGATTGACTTTATGAGGCATGGTTGAAGAACCCACTTCGCCTTTAATGGTTTTTTGTTTGAAATACCCAACTGAAATATAACCCCAAACATCTCGACAAAAATCAATGCTAATATTATTAAAACGGGCAATGGCGTCAAATAATTCAGCCATATAATCATGCGGTTCTATTTGAATGGTATAAGGGTTCCAAGTTAATCCCAAAGAAGTCACAAATTTTTCTGCAAAATTAGCCCAATCTAAATCAGGATAAGCACAAAGATGGGCATTATAATTACCCACTGCGCCATTAATTTTACCAAAAATTTCAACTTGGCTAATTTGTTGATATTGACGTTGTAAACGATGAACCACATTGGCAATTTCTTTACCTAACGTTGTGGGGGAGGCGGGTTGTCCATGCGTTCTTGCTAGCATTGGTTTATCGGCATGTAAATGCGCTAAATCCCGCATATGATCAATAATTTGCTGCATTTGAGGCAATAAAATTTGATCCCGTCCTTTTTGTAACATTAAAGCATGTGATAAATTATTAATATCTTCAGAAGTACAGGCAAAATGAATAAATTCATTAATGGCTTGAAGCTCGGGATTATCCTTAATTTGTTCTTTTATAAAATATTCAACGGCTTTAACATCATGATTCGTGGTACTTTCAATGGTTTTAATGCGTTGAGCATGTTCTTCATTAAATTCACTAATAATATTTTCTAATAAATCATTGGCTTGCTGACTTAAAATAGGGACTTCTTGAATATCAGGTTCATTACTTAAAGCTTGTAACCAACGAACTTCAACCAATACCCGATGATAAATTAATCCAAATTCACTAAAAATAGGACGATAATCGGCTGTTTTACTGCCATAACGTCCATCAATGGGGGTAACAGCACTTAAAGTAGAAAGATTCATAAATAATAATTAAGAAAAATTTAAAGACAGCGCTATTATATAGCGAATTGAATTTTTAAAGGTGAACTTTTTATGTCTCAAAACCCAATTGCACTTAGCTCAATTGCCGCCGAACAAATGATGCAACAAAGCGAAACTTGTTATTTAGTAGATATTCGTTCTTCAATGGAATTTTTATTTATCGGGCATCCTTTAGGCTCAATTCATATTGCTTGGATGGATGAACCTGATTGGGATATTAATCCTAATTTTGTGAGTGAAATTAGGCAATTAATTTTAGGCGGGGCAAATTGTATTAGTCAAGAAGATTGTGCCCGTATTATTTTAATTTGTCGCAGCGGTAATCGCTCAGAAATGGCGGGAAAACAATTATTAGAAGCGGGATTAACGCATATTTACCATATTGAAGATGGTTTTGAAGGGGATAAAGATCAACACCAGCATCGTTCGACTTTAAATGGCTGGCGTTTTAATGGATTACCTTGGGAGCAGTGTTAAAAAAGTATTATTTTGATAGATCTAAGCGCATTTGTTCAATCCATTCTTGTTGGCTACCCATTCTTTTTAAACCACCAAAAGCATCACCTAAAACATAAACAGCTTGTTCTTTTTTGTTGATGCCAACATAGGTTTTTACAGAGGGGTAATAACGATATTCCCAATCACCAAAAATAAAATTCAATACTTTGACTGCTTTAGGAAAAAATGTAGGGAATTTTGCTTCTAACCAATCAAAAAAAGCAATATTCACTTTTTCAACTCCATTCATCCATACTTGATTACCAACCACAATATCTATCAATCCATCATTATTTAAATCAGCCACTTCAACTTTTGCACCATAAAAACCCGCAATATCAATATGACTATTGGTAAATTTTCCCGTACCATCATTTAACCAAATTTTTAACTTATTGGTAATAGCGGTTGGTTGGTTAACAGAAGAACCTTCAATAAGGCTGACTTCTAAACCATCTAAATCACCATCATTATCAATGTCAATCATTGTAATGCCCGTACTATTCAAATCCATTCCAAAATCTTGGGGTAATTGGGTAAACTGACCTGATCCATCATTGATTAAAATAACAGCGGGCGCACCTGTTTCATCATCAGAAGTTCGTGAAATCCAAGCATCTAAATCACCATCATTATCAATATCACCTGTTGCAATCGCTGAAGATTTAGCGCCATCAAAATCAAAACTTGCAAAAAAATCTGCTTGAGTTGATTCAGTAAATTGTCCTGTACCATCATTAAGCAAGAGTGAAAAATGAAGATTGCCCGCTTTTTGAGAAATCCAAAAATCGACATCACCATCATTATCAACATCAGCAAATATGAGTTCATTGATACCTTCTCTAATAATAGTATGTGAATTAAAAGTGGTATCAAAATAGGAAGTATCTTGCTCAAGCGCTCTGTATTTATTGGGTATAAATGCTTGTATTTCTTCATCTGTCATCTTATCAAAGTAACTGGGGGCGTTCTCATTGACAAGGAAAGGAACCGTGTCATCGTTTAAACTAATTAATAAGGGATTTCTTTTAAGTAAATACTGATTGAATGGATTTGATCCGTCATATTCTGGATTGAGGATCCACTTCGATGATGTTGAAATAAGATCTAATTTTTGATCATTATTTAAATCAATAAAATATAATGGGTATAGATCAATGTCATTATTTATAAATGATAAGATGTGACCACTATCAGGAGTCAAGTTTCCTTGTCCGTCATTAAGGTAAACATTACTACTAACAATTTGATCAATATCACCATCATTATCAATATCAACCAATATCACTCTTGCTACATTATCTTCTTTATTTTTAGATAGAATATTTTTTTTAGAAAATCTGCCTTTACCATTATTAAACCAAATGAGGCTCGTATTCATCCATATATCGATATCACCATCATTATCAATATCAACCAGATTCGTTTTAAATTCAAATGTCCCTGGAAAGGTTTGTGCTGTTAGCTCTTTGTCAGCATAATCACCAAAGGTCCGATCTAAAAAAAACTCAAAAGAGTGAGCTGATTGTCCTAAAGTTGCCAATAAAATGGCACAAGTTAATTTTTTCTTAAGTATCATGATTAAAATCCGAAGTAGGGTTAAATAAATATTAAACCTAGTATAATTAAATATTCTATTCCACACTATGGGAATTGTTCCTTTGAATGAGTTGTTTAATTCCTCAAAATTTTGTTTTTATTCTTTAATTTCAGGAAAATTATTTTTCTTTTGTAATTTTCGCTGTAAAGTGCGGCGATACATACCTAAATGGCAATAATGGGTAAAAATACCGCACTTAGGAATGATGATTTATTAAAATACGAAACTATGGTATAAGATTATACTTAACATACCTCCTAATAATATAAAATATTTTTCGTAACAATGAATATATCAACCTATACTAAAGAAATTGAAGA
>Ga0256847_1000258_pt1 | contig 36475 bp, 76 predicted proteins | sample TeddybearmetaG_FD_189099 | JGI IMG/M metagenome (GOLD analysis project Ga0256847, IMG submission 189099) | Hydrothermal vent microbial communities from East Pacific Rise, Pacific Ocean - Teddybear | ecosystem: Environmental > Aquatic > Marine > Hydrothermal vents | place: Pacific Ocean: East...
CCATCAAGAAGGAGAATAATATGTATTTAGTAACAAGATTAAAAAAGTACGTACATACAAACGAAGGTAAAGTTTACCTTAATACAAATGGATTGTGTGGAGTTATGCTTGTTTATGAAGATGAAAAAGAAGCTATAGAAGCGGCTAAAGGGTGTAATCCACCTGCTCAAGTATTAGAAATGTCGGAGAAATAAAATGAAATGGCAAGATAAAGCAATATATCTATTTGGCACTAAATGGAAAGCCTCACTGGCTGAAATTGCAGGTGTATCAAAAAGAACTATACAGCGTTGGAATTGTGGCGAACAAAACCCGAATCCGATGGTATTAATGAAATTAGATGAAACTTATGAAACGTGGAGAGTGAATAAATGAAAGCTTCAGATTTTTTTGTGTGGATTTTACTAATATATTATATTCTAACTTATGTTGTTGGCAACGAGGAATTAAAGACTGGAAGTTGGTATAGCTCAAGGTATGGTGATACTGATTATATTGATCATAAAAAGAGTGGCTTATTGCTATTCGTCGACCAAGCTACGGGTTGCCATTATATTAAAACAAATGTCTTTGACTCTCTAACTCCTAGATTAGATAAAGATGGCAAGGTTATTTGTGAGTATCAGCAACAAGAAATATACTATCTAGATAAAGATGAAAGAAATGAGTAAATCATCACTCCATATGTCACGAGTAGCATCTCTATGCTGTGTCGTATGCAGAAATGAAAAACTAGCAGAAGATAGCCCTGCGGAAGTGCATCATATTCGAGATGGTTACGGCAGAGGGCAGAAAGCACCATATTACGAAACTATCCCATTATGCACAATACATCACAGGAGCGGAGCAGAAGGTGGTCACGTTGGATTTCATCAAAGCCCTGCTCGGTTTATTGAGAAGTATGGAAGTGAGAGAGATCTGTTGGCACAAACGAATATTGACTTACAATAGGTTTGGTGGTATTATATGCTGTAACCTAGTGATTCCCCATTTCCCCTCGCTAGGTTGCACTAGGGGAATTAAGGAGGTTATATGCCAAGAAGCCCAACAGGTAAACCAAACGGTAGACCGCCGTTATTTACAAGCAAAGAACAAGTAGAAGAAATACTAACTGCTTATTTCATTGAATTAAACAATCCTGATAACTTTACGCCCGCAGGATTTATGAAAAGAAAACCGACAGTTTGTGGGTTAGCATTGGCTCTGGGCATGGCAAGAATGACCCTTTTAGAGTACGCAAAGAAGGGCGAGTTTTCTGACACAGTAATGAAATACAAGACAATGGTAGAGGAAGCTTTAGAGCAAAGATTGGACGGAACATCCCCTACAGGAGCTATTTTTAACCTAAAGAATAACTTTAGCTGGCGTGATACAAGTGAAACTGCTGATGTTACAGAAAGGGTTAATCGTGAGCTTGACGAAGAAATGACAGAGCTAGAAGCTAGCAAAGCCTATGACGCAATTATCTCCGATTGATTTTACATCACCGTCTTATAAAAGCGTTTTTATCTCACGTGCTAAAATGTTAAGTAAAGTGCGTAGTGGTAAAAAATGGGGGGCTTTAAAGCGTTATTATAGAGATAATCCTGTTGACTTTATAAATGATTGGGGAATGACTTTTGACCCTCGTAATGTTGAAAGGGGTTTGCCCGCTAAAATTCCATTTTTATTATTTCCCAAACAGGCCGAATGGGTGGAGTGGGTAACTGCACGTTGGAAAGCTCAAGAGGACGGAATAACCGAAAAGAGTCGTGACATGGGTTTATCTTGGCTTTCTGTTGCCGTTGCCGTTCATTTGTGGCTATTCTATAGTGATACCGTGGTTGGTTTTGGCTCTCGTAAAGAAGAGTATGTAGACCGTTCAGGCTCGCCTAAATGCTTGTTTTGGAAGGCTAGACAGTTTATTGATATGCTTCCTGTTGAGTTACGCCCAAACGGGTGGGATTCACAGAAACACGCCCCACACATGAGAATTATTAACCCTGAAAACGGATCTGCTATAGTTGGTGAGGCGGGGGACAATATAGGTCGTGGCGACAGGGCAAGTATATATTTCAAAGATGAGAGTGCTTTCTATGAGCGTGCAGACTTAATCGAGGCGGCTATCTCGCAGACATCTAACTGTAAGATTGATATATCTACGCCAAACGGAACTAACAATGCTTTTTATAGAAAGGTTATTGCAGGTAAAATATCTAAATTTAGGTTTCACTGGCACGATGACCCTAGGAAGGGGCAGGAGTGGTATGATAGGCAGTGTGATATCCTTCCCCCGCACATTGTGGCTCAAGAAATTGACCTTGATTATAACGCATCAAATGAAGGGGCGTTGATTCCGCCGAAGTATATTCAGGCTGCGGTTAAAATAAACATTGAGAAATCGGGGATGATTCGTGCAGGATTAGATGTTGCTGATGAGGTTGGTGCTGATAGCAATGCCCTTTGCGTAGGTCAAGGCTCGGTTATTGACTATATCAAGCTATGGAATGGCGAGAACACAACAATGACAGCTCGTAAGTCTTGGGGAATCTGCAAAGACGAAGACGTGGAGCATATAACTTATGATAGCATTGGTGTTGGTGCAGGTGTGCGTGGGGAGTTCTCGCAGTTAAAAAGTAAGGATTCAGAATATAAGCCTAGAATAAAGCCATTAGCAGTTGGTGGGGCGGTAACAAAAGGTTCTGTCATTAAGGGCAGAAAAAACAAAGATATGTTTGCTAATCTAAAGGCTCAAAAGTGGTGGGAGCTACGAGTGAAGTTCGAGAAAACATTTGAAGTAGTTAATGGAATAGCCGAACATCCCGAAGATGAGCTTATATCAATTCCTAATGATTCGATGTTGATTGCAGAACTTGCAAGCATAAAGCATACAATAAACGAGGCGGGCAAAATAATAATGGAGAGCAAGAAAAAGATGTTGCACAGTCCTAATGCCGCCGATTCTGTGTTGTTGTTTTTCGAAAAGCCTGCTGTATATAGATTATAACCTTTACAGCATACCTTATATAGTGTATATTAATTGTAAATGTATCATTTAAGTGGCATATTATGGTCTTTAGATTCTTTAAGAAAAAAGAAATAACGAAACCTGTTAGAAAGAAAAGTTTTAGCTCTTATATGGGGGCTGATGTATTTTCTTCTGGATTAACTGCCACCTCAAATCATTTGTTGGCAAAAGAGGCGTATCAAGGTAATTCAGTTGCTTTTCGCTGTATATCTGTAATTGCTGATGAGTGTGTTAATGTTCCTTTGTCTGTGTATCGTAAGAAAGTTATTGATGGAGATTACGAATACGAAAAGGATATATCTCATCCACTGAATAAGTTGTTATTAAATCCTGTGGCTGGAACTTCTGGTCGCACATTCCTAAATGACATGTTCTCCCACAAGGTTATTTACGGAAATGTTTATGTTGCTAATTTATTCAGTGGTGGAACGGTAGCAGGTGAGCCTATAGGCTGGAAGGTGTTGCGTCCTGATAGAATGATTATCAATAATGCTAGGGGCTTTGTAACTGATTATCAGTATACCGTTTCTGATGGTGCTAGCATTACATACCCTGTGAATCCGTTGAGTGGTGAATCTGCCATTTTCCATTATAAGGAATTTAATCCCCTTGATGATTATTACGGTCAATCTCCGTTGCTTTCTGCTATGTCGCAAGTTGATATACTTAACCAATCATCTGTGTTTAATTTAAGCTTATTAAAGAATGGTGCAAAATTAGATATTGCATTGAAGCTAGAAGATTTTGCCGATGATGAAACTAGAGATAATATATATAGCCAGTTCGTTGCACGTAGTACGGGTGTTGATAATGCCTCACGTCCATTGTTGCTAGAAAACGGTTTAGAAATTCAGGAGCTTGGAATTAAACCAAAAGATATGGAGTTCCAGTCGTCGGTTGATAATGCTTCTAGGCAAATTGCATTGGCTCTTGGTGTTCCTGTGGTTATGATAGGTCTTAAGGACGCACAATCAACATATAATAATATGGAGGAAGCGAGGCTCTCTTTCTATCAAACGACTATTAAGGGTCATATTTCTGGTTTATTCGGCGATATGGATAGTGGTGCAGAAGGTGAGTTTAATATATATCTAAGCTCGTTCTATGGTGACGATATTTGTATTAAGCCTGATTGGGAAAAAGTTGATGCTCTTGCTCCTGTTCGTATTAAGCGATATGAGCGTGCGAATCTTATGATTGGTGTTGCCACTCTTGATGAGCGTAGAGATGTTATAAATCTCGGTGAGCTAGGTAAAGATGAAAGGCAGGAGTTACTCGGGGCTAGCCAAGAAGTTCCTGTGCCTCCACTAAAGGCTATTAAAGCTAGTGAGTCTGATGTTTTTAACGAGATAGTGGACGAACAAGCTAAGCCGTTTTCTAAACAGGTGGAGTCTGAATTAGTTAGTGTTTCTGTTGCTTCTGCATCGTTATATGCTGATGGCAAGGATATAGAGAAAGCTATTAAATCTAGCTCAAAGAATATGCTGAAAATTATATCATCTAATTATAAAAAGATTATAGATGACCACGCAAAGAGGGTGTTCTTCAGTGCAGAGAAGGCTGATGCGTTGCAGTATTCACGAAAGGATATATTCGATAGATTTAGCGTGCTGATAATTGATTTTATAGCACAAAATGCCGCTGATGCAGTGGTTAATATTATGGGAACAACTCGGGAAGCTATTAATAGGCAAATATTGCTTGGTGATTCCGAAGGCTTGACTCGTGATGAGATATCTAAAAATATTGTTGAGACTACTAGCGGTAGTATTTCTAGGAATCGGGCAAATGTTATTGCTCGCACTGAATCTGCAAGTGCTGCTAATTACGCGCAAAAAGAGGCTTCTATAGCTGCAACTGGCGTGAATAGGGTTAAGTGGCTAACTGTTAATGATAGCAGAACTCGTGATAGCCATAGGGCAACTAATGGGCAGATTGTTAGCGGTAACAAAAAGTTCACTGTCGGCGGTCATAAGGCGGAATATCCTGCTGACCCATCTTTACCTGCTAAAGATAGAATAAATTGCAGATGCACAACTAGAATAGTATTTGATGAGGCTTAAAATGAAAGACATACAAACAAAACATATTAGCAATGACGTTAATTACAAGATGGAAGGCGATAAGATGACTGTTAGCGGTTATGCTTCTGTATTTGGTAATGTTGATAGTTATGGCGATATCGTTGTGAAGGGTGCTTTTGCTAAGACCATAAGTGAAAATCGTGAGCGTAAAGTTAAATTTCTTTGGCAACACAAGATGGATACTCCTATTGGCGTTATAACAAGGCTAGAAGAAGATGAGAAGGGTTTGTTGTTCGAGGCTGAATTCGCCGATATACAGCAGGCTATTGAGGCTAGAAACCTCTTAAAGATTGGTGCTATAGATGGCGTTTCTTTTGGCTACAGCGTTATTCAAAGCGAAGTCGATGGTGAAAATCTGTTATTAAAAGAAATACGTTTATATGAAATATCAATTGTTACTAATGAAGCTAATAGTAAAGCTAAGGTTACAGATGTAAAGAGTGTAGACCCCGAAGAGCGGGCTATAGATACTCTTGTTGGTCTTGGTTATAGCTATGACGAAGCTGAAGGTAGCGTAAAGAAATTATCACTTGGAGTTAATCAAGCCGATGATGTGAGCCGTGACGAACTGTTGCACTCGTTAAAACAATTTAAACAACAATTAATCAAAGGTAATTAAAATGACTGATTTTAACGAAGAAGTTAAATCGGAAATAAAAGGTATTTCTGATGCTGTAGAGGCTACATCTAAACAGGTGACGGCTTCTATTGAGTCTAACGATGCTACTATTAAAGGGCTAAGTGAAGACATTAAGAAACAAAACGATAATATTGAGAAATTCTCTGCGTTTATTCAATCTCAAGGCTTAAAAGGTCAGGAAGTTGAAACTCAAGAGCTTTCACTAAAGTATGACCAAGCGTTTTATAAGCTAATGCGTTCTGGTGATTCTGCTGATATTGGTATTGCTTCCACTGAATTGAAGTCAATGATTGGCGAATATTCTGATGCAATGGTAAAACTTGCTGAAAGCAAAGGTGAATTTGATACTGCTTGCGAGATTAAAGCTGCGGTTACGAACCAGTTCGGATTAGGTGGTGCATTAGTTCCCCTTACTTTCTCAAGTGGTATTATTAAAAAACAGCGTGATTTCTCTGATGTACGCCGTTATGCTAGAGTTCAAACTTCTGATGTTGGTGGTTTATTAATCACTGCTGAAGATGAGGACTCAACTTTTAACTGGGTTGGTGAGCTAGAATCTACTTCTGATGCTACTCACGGCACATTTGGTGATGTTGAAATTCCCATGAATGAAGCTGAAGCTAAGATTGTTATCTCTAACAAGATGGCAATGAATAAAGCCTTTAATATGGTTTCTCACGTACAGGCGACAATCGCTGACCGCATCTCTCGTGGCGAAGGTTCTGCGTTTACGACTGGAACTGGCACTAAAACTCCTAAAGGTTTTATGTCTTACGCTTCAGGAACTAGTAACGGGCAAATTCAGCAAGTTGTTGCTTCAACTTCAACATCTTTGGTTTATGAAGACTTTGTTTCTCTTGAAACGCAATTACGTGGTGTTTATCGCCGTGGAGCTGCTTTCATTATGAACCGCTTTACTCTAGGTGAAATCAAGAAGATTAAGTCTACAGATGGTGTTCCTCTTTTCTCTCAAGGGAATGTTGCAGAGAATATTGCATCAACTATCCTTGGTTATCCTGTTATTATCCTTGATGATATGGCTGGAGCTAGCACAAGCGGAGTGTTTACTGCTAATGATTTAGTTGTTGCTTTCGGTAATTTAAATCTAGCTTACACAGTGCTTGATTTAGGTGCGGGAATGCGTGTCGTTCAAGATAACTCTGTATCTGGTGGTGTACGCTGGAAATTCACTAAATTCACTGGTGGCGGAGTTCACAATGGTGATGCTCTTAAAATTCTTAAAATCAAAGCTTAGGAGGCTATTATGACAACACGTGATTTAGGTTCTAAATTATTAACTACAAACTCTATTACAGCGGCGGTTCTTACTGCTACTGCTAATGGGGCTTCTGTATCAAATGCAGATGCAATCTCAACTACTCATATTGTTAATGTGGGTGTTTCTGGTGATACTTTAAGCGGTACGGTTTACCATACTATTAAAGTTCAAGATTCAGATGATGGTTCTACTTGGGCTGATTCTTCTGATGTCGAGGTTTATGTTGCAACAACTAAGCAATCGGGGGCGACTGCGGTTATTGACGACCCTGCTGAAGACGATGTATCTATTCGTTTTGCTTACTATGGAAGTAAAGAGTTCACTCGTACTGTGGATGCCTTAACTGGCACGCACACGAACGGAACTCCTGTTTCTTCAACAGTTGTACAAGAAACTCGTTATAGCGTTCCTGTATAGGTTCTGTTTGGGGGCGGTTAATTCTGCCCCCATTTTAAAAGATGGAGATTATTATGAAGAAAGTTAAAATGTTAAGAGATTGCCGATTTAATCCAACTGGTAAAGTTGGTGATTTTATCGAAGCTAAAAAGGGCGATGTGGTTGAAGTTAATCCTGCTCTTATAGAAGATATGGTTATTGCTAAGGCTTGCGGGCTTTATCAAACTAAAAAGAAGGCTAAATAATTATGTTTGTTAGTAGTAATGTAACAGATGCTCCTTATGATTCGTCCGCCAACTATCCTTTGTCGGTTGCTGAATTTAAGGTTAGAAATCGAATAAGTAATTCGGTTGAGGATGCTTTTATAGCTGAATGTATCGTGTCTGCTACTTTGTTACTTGAGCGTTATTTGGGGCGGGCTATTGCTACTCAAACAAGAGAGCTGTTTATTGATGATATTTCTTACTTAGATAGTAATGATGTTATTTATATATCTGGTCTGCCCATCCAGTCAATATCTAGCATTAAGATATACGATGAGGATAATGTAGAATCAACTATCGACTCAACAACGTATATACTAGATGCAGTAAATGGTCGTATAGCATTAAATAAAGATGAGCGGTGGAGTGTTAAGCAACGTAATATAAACTCTGTTAAGATAACATATATTTGCGGTTATACTTCTGTTCCTATTACGATTAAGTCCTTGGTATCCTCGTTATCAATTTATTTATACGGTGCAAGGGCTATGGAGTGTGATATTCCTAAAGGTTTAAAAGAGCTTGCATCATCTTATCGTGTAATCAGGGTGGGATTCCCTCATAGTGGGGTTGTAAGATATTAATATGTCATGTTTTTGTAGCGGAAAAATATCTAAGGCATCAAGCAGAAATAGGCTTGTTACGTTAAAAAAGATAGTCCGTTCTGCCGATTCTATGGGCGGGGAAACAATAACATATACTAAAATACGTGATTTATGGGCTAATTTTAAAGATAAAAGTGCAAAAGAGTCATATAATTTTCACAAAATAAATGAAGAAGTCGATAGCTATATTATCTGTGATTATAATGATGTTTCTGATTTGGTCTTGGCTAGCGACCGTTCAGAATGGATTATTGAATATAATAGTGTTTCTTACAACATTTTGTATATAATAAATGTAGAGGAACAAGATATGGACGTAAATATATATTTAAAAAGAGGAGCTAGAATATAATGCCTTTTGACCTTGTTGGAAAAAGCTCTTTTATTGCTAAGTTGGCGGGCATATCTGCTGTTAGCAATACTGTTATGCAGCGTTCTGCAATGAAAGCAGGTGAGTTTATTCGTGGCGAGGCTATTGAGGCGATTAATTCTGGTGGCAGGACTGGCTCTGTATATAAGCGTGGAAGCGTGACTCATACTGCGTCTGGAAAGGGTGAATTCCCTGCGACTGATACAGGTACTTTAGTTCAGAATATATTAGTTCAGCCCGAAGGTAGGGTTGGTGCAACGGTTGGTAGTCGTGCAAATGCCCCTCACGGCTATTTATTAGAAACTAGAGAGAGCAATGCCCGCCCTTGGTTAGCTCCAACGGTTGATAAGAATAAAGACAAGGTTTTTGATATGTTTGGAGTTAGCATAAAAGGGATGTTTAAATAATGGGACAATCTGGCTTCAATATTAGAGTTGCAGTTTATGAGGGATTAAAAGATTCTTTTGATGTCTTTTCTCTTGTTGCTGACCGTATCTATAGTGGCTCTGCTCACGAGGGAGTTACGTATCCCTACATAGTTATTGCCGCCCGTGATTCGTCTATGCAAGGCAGAACTAAAACAGAACTAATACAACGCCACAGGGTGCGAGTTTATGCTTATAGTGACAGCACTAGCCCTGCGGAAATAGAAAACATCTCTGATGCAATATTTAATGCTCTTGATAGGGCTGATATTACAATGCTCGGCAATGAGCATGTGATAGGTATTACACAAGATGGAATAAATGATACTGTTCTCTTGGAAGATGGCAGGACTCATAGGGCTATACTTGATTTTGTAGCTTTAACACAATAATTTAATTTAAGGAGTTTATAATGGCTGCACAGAATGGAAATGATTTTTTACTAAAGATGGATATTGCATCCACAATGACAACTATAGCAGGATGTCAATCAACAACTTTCTCTCTAGCGGGTGAAGTTATCGATGTCACTACAAAAGACTCTAGCCACTGGAGAGAGTTGCTAGCAGGTGGAAAGCGTACTCTAGACGTATCTTTTAACGGTGTTTATGCTGATGATGCTACGTTTAATGCGGTACAGGTTGCTGTATTGGCTAACTCACTAGAAAGTTTTGAGGTTGTTTTGCCTGGGACTATTGGTGGAGCGGCAGGAACTTTTGCATTTTCTGGTATTTTAGACACGCTAGAAAATACAGGCGATAATGACGCAGGTGTTACATTTTCAGCAACAATCAAGTCTACAGGAATTCCTGTATTCACTGATTTAGTATAGTTTAGGCAGGGGGAAAGTTATGTTTATTAATAAAGAAGCATTATTGGAAATATCGCTTGTTGAGAGCGTTAATCTTGGTCAAAACTCTATTAAAATCAAGGTTGGAAAAAGACGAGTAACTATGCTCGGTAATATGCGACAAATTGCGAATGTGCAACGCTTTACTGGGCGTAGTGAAATAGAAAATGCGGAATTATTTAGCTCTTTAAAGGGTGGATTGTTTGACGCAATAACTGTTTTATACTATACTCTATCTGATGACGATCAGGCATTGTGGGAAGGTTTAGAATCTTTCGGTGATAGCTTTGATACTACGGACAGAATTCATGTGATGGCTTTAGCTAGCTCTTGGTTTATGTTAGTATTACGTGATGAAAGTGAGGTCGAAAAAGCCCCTGCTGTTAAAAAAAAAGCTACTCGAAAGAAAAAGTAGCACCTGTTAATATTGTAAGGCTCTTTGGCATATGGACTGGTATGCTAGGGCTATCTGCTAAGGAGTTTTACGATATAAGTATGGTTGAGTTTGTTTCTGCTTATGATGCTTATTGTATTAATAATGGGATTAAATTCACGCCTGATGTTAAAACCGAAGATTGGTTAGATGATTTACATCATAAATGTAATGATATAGAATCAAAGAATGCAGACGTTTTAGAAGGTATGCGAGCTAAAAGACGTATAGAACACGAAAGGATTAAAAATGGCAGTAGTTGAGGAATTAGTAGCAAAGATAAGTGCTGACACTTCTGGTCTACGCACACAACTAAATGCTGCGAATCAGAATCTATCTCGGTTTGGTTCTAAAGGTGAGAAGTCCGTTAAGAAGGTTGAAAAGAGCCTGACTGCGGCTAAAGTTGCTGCGGGTGCTTTTGCAGGATTTATTGCTTTTAAACTAATAAGTGTTATGGGGAAGCTTGCCTCCAGCACTGTTGATACAATAACGGAATTTGAAAGGCTTGACGCTAGACTTAAAACCGCAACAGGGTCTACAGAAGATGCGGCTAAAACTTTCGCAGCAATTAATGAGCTGGCTACAACTACGCCATTCTCAATCCAAGAGATAACCAATGCTTATATTAAGCTACGGAATCTAGGTCTTGATCCTACAAAAGAGGCTCTTATTTCTTTTGGTAACACTGCCGCCGCTACAGCTAAGCCTCTAGGTATGGTGATTGAGGCAGTGGCTGACGCTGCTGTTGGTGACTTTGAAAGGCTGAAAAACAGCTTTGAGATAAAAAGCAGGGTTATGGGCGATAATATAGCATTCACATTCCGTGGGGTAACCACAACGGTTGGAAATAATACGAAGGAAATTGAAGGGTTCCTCCGTGATATTGGTGACATTGATTATGCAGGGGCTATGAAGGAGCAGGCGGATACCCTGGGGGTTGGAATATCTAATCTCGGTATTGCGTTTGATGATTTAAAGAAGTTTATCGGCGACATAGGTTTAACGGCATTCTTAAGTGATGGGACTGGCGGATTGACAAGGTTTGTTAAGTCAGTGAAGGCAATGATTGTAGATTTCGTTAATGGGTTTCACGATATAGACGCGGCTATTAGTGTCGTTGTTACTGGATTGCTAAAGATGTACAATAGTGTTCTTGCTAACTTCAATGGATTAATTAGTATACTTGATAATTTTAGTGAGGCTGTTTCTGGCATAATGGGTGGCGTTAAGGACGATATTCTTAATGCTTTAAATCCATTTTCGGGGAAGGAGGCGAGCTTATCTGGGGCAAAGAAGGCTTGGGAGGATGCTTTTTCTGGAATGGTAACTGCGGGTCATGACGAGGCAATGCGGACACTTGACAAAGAAAACGCAGCTTTGGATAGTGCGTTAAATGACAGTCTTATTAGAATAGGACTTAAACAAGATAAGAACAAAGATTTATTGAAAAAGAAGGAGGGTGATTTTGCCACAGGAGATACTCCTGACACAGCACCAAAAGACCCTTTTGCGGACACTTTCCTCGGTAATGATGAAAAGCGTGAAGAGGAATTACAAAAACTCACAGATTATTTCTTAACTCGTGACGAGATAGAGCTTAATGCGAATCAGTCACGTATAGAGCAAATACAGGCGTATCTTGATAGTGAAGTTGAAATGACGGATAAGCAGAAAGGTGAGTTAATGGCTTTATCTGCACAGCATAGCAAGGTTATTGCATCTATCGAGCAAAAGGCAAATAAAAAGAAAACGGCAAATGATAAAAATGCGTTTTTGTCTACTTTATCACAGGCGGCTGGATTCAATAAGGTTTTCTTTAATCTAAATAAGGCAGCTAAGATTGCTAATGCGTTGATTGACGCAAGGCAGTCTGTAGTTAGTGCTTATGCGTGGGGGTCGGAGATTGGCGGCCCGCCAGTTGGTGCTTTAGCGGCAGGAGTTGCGGCGGCAGCTCAAGCGGCGAATATTGCCTCTATTGCATCATCATCATTCGGTGGTGGTGGCGGAGTTGGTTCTGGTGGGGGCGGCGGTTCGTTCTCGTCCACGGACACTCAAGACACTGCTAACAATAACGACAATGATGCTTCTGCACAAGATTTACGCTCAAGCAGGAATATAGAAATAACAATCAATACTGCTAGTGGGTATGTACCTGAAGAATCCCTGCGGTTATTAAGTGAGCAATTAAAAGAAAGTTTGGAGGCTTCATAATGAGTAAAGTTAGAATTGGTTATGATAACCACCTAGAGAACCTTCAAAGCTATGTAATGACTTCTGGAACGGAAGATGCTTCTAATCTGTTTGCTAATTGTATAGATAATAATATTTATGACTGGTTTGGCGTAACAAGCACGGCGGGGGCAATCATTGATGTTACGTTCGCAAGCAATGTTAGTGCTAGCTATGTGGGTTTATATCGTGGTGTCGGAATTACTAAGGTAACTATATATTATCGTAGCCCTGATGATACAAGCTGGATTGAGGCGGGTCATAAGTTCACTACAGGAACACAGCCTATTTATTTTGATTTCAGCAAGGCATCTTCTAGTAAATGGAGGTTTGAATTTACAGCTACAACAACAATCACTATCGCAGATTTACGACTTGGCGAGTATTTAACTAGTGAGCAAGGTGTTTATATAGGGTATTCATCGCCATATTTAAGTCGCAGGGTTGATTATAAAACAAACAAGAGCGATAGCGGGCTTCCTGTTGGACGTAGCATTAAATCTCAAGGGTATAGAAACACGCTTAATCTCGAATTTATGACTGACTCTTGGGTTCGTTCTGATTTACTGCCGTTTATTAAGCACGCAGAGCAAAAACCGTTTTATATGGTTTGGAATGTTAGCGAATATCCCGATGAGGTTGCTTATTCTGTAACTGATGGCAATATCGCCGCACCAAGGCACAGTCACGCAGGGTTGCAGTCTGTGAGTATTAGAATGACGGGGTTTGTTGAATGAGTTTTATTGTTGAGCGTGGCAAGATAGGCAGAAAGCCGATAACTATAGTTGAGTTAGAGCTTGATTTTTGTGATAATGATTTCTCAATAGCTCCTTGTACAGCAACTGGCGAGCCTTGTTATAACACTTTTGCGACCTGTAAAGATAAGCCTAATTACGTAAAGACCACTAAAATATATAGATTCTGCGATGTTAAGGATATCCCTATTGGTCTTGAGGCTTTTCCCGTAATAAACAAGGCTGATTTAGCCCCTGCGGAGATAGTTCCTAATGGTATAGGCAAGAGAGCAAGCATCACACTTTCATTTAAAGACTTTCCTCATCACGATAGAGGAATCGACCCTAATGTTGCCCTACGTTCTTATGATGTTACGCAAGGTACGTTCTTCGGTAAATTAAAGGCAAGGAATCCGCATTTGTACGGACGGAAATTAACTGTTTATACTGGATATATCGGCGAAACTTTCGATACTAGCTTGTTAGTTGATTTCGAAAAACATACATATTTCATTGAGTCAATAAGCGATGTTACTGCTAGAGGCGATGTTCGTATTGTTGCAAAAGATGTTCTTAAATTTGCTGATGATGACAAATCAGCAGTTCCTTTATTAACAGAAGCTCCTTTATCAAGTGATATTTCATCTATAGTTGACGCTCTTGCTGTTTGTGATGGTTGCGGTGCGTCTTTGCCGTCTAGCGGGGTTATACGCATAAATGACGAGATTATGTCTTACTCGGGCAATTCCTCGGATATTCTGACTGGTTTAGTGAGGGGGCTTTATAATACTGATGCCTCTAACCATAGTCAAGACGATGCTATTCAAGAATGCAAGGTCTGGTCTGACGCAAGGGTGATTGATATAATAAAAGAATTACTCCTGACCTTTGCCAATATCGATGCTTCTTATATAAATTTCGTAGATTGGGAGGTTGATTATTCAACAGCGAGGTCTTTTTATAAGTTTGATGCCGTAATAACTGAATCCACAGGGGTTAAAGAAATCCTTGCGGAAGTTCTGGAAAGTTCGGCTTCTTATCTGTGGTGGGATGGAACGGCGGAATTAATTAGATGGAAGCCGTTATTTAACATAAACCCTGCCGCATCTACTGTTTTAATAAACGATGATAATATTTTAGATGGAAGTTTGCGGATTATTGAGCGTGATAAGGATAGAATATCCGACGCTATTGTGTTTTTCGAGCAGTTCACGCCTATTAATGAGGTTAAAACGTCCAACTTTCAGAGAGTAATTGCAACGATTGACGTTGACAGCTCTAGCGTTAATGAATATAATTCCAAATCTACACAGAATATAAAAAGCAGATGGATTTCTGCGGGAAATATTGCTTTAAGTTTATCATCTAGGTTAATTGCACAATATTCTCAAACTCCGAAAAGATTAACCTTTATTTTAGATGCAAAAGACGCTAGTATTTCAACAGGTGATATTATAACTATAAATAGTCGACTTCTGCAAGACGCCACAGGTGCAATCGCGGGCGGTCTGTATCTTATCACTAAGCGAGAAGAGAAGGATTTAGGCAGTACGTATATCTATACTGCGTTGCAATTTAATCTCGATAGTCGCTTTGGACATATAACTAGTGCATTGCAAGCTGATTATTTAGCTTCTAGTGATGCCGATAAAGTACAATACGCCTTCATAACTGATAGTGAAGGCTTAATGAGTAACGGTGACGAAGGGTATGTTTTAGTATGACAAGCTATGTAACAGTTCCGAATGGTGATATTGACGTTGATAGTCCTGTGACTACTGATTTAGTCACTGCGTTGCGTGATAATCCTATTGCTATCGCAGAAGGTTCTTCAGGAAGTCCCAATATACGAGTTAAAGGTCAAACTAGACTGCTGTTCGATGCAAGTACCACGCACGTTGTTCCGTCTGGAGTGACAGAAGTATGGTATGAAATTTTCGCAGGTGGCGGTGGTGGCTCTGGTTCAAATACAGCTAACAGCATAACTGCTAATGCTACGAATGGCGGGAATTCTGTTATTGTGTCGACCGCCGTTACGGTTACTGCAGCTGGCGGAATAGGTGGGGCTTTCATAAATAATGCTACTGCAACATCTCGTCCTGCCGTGGCTCATAGTTCAGGTACGAATGGCGATATTAACATTCTTGGTGGTGGTGGAGTTGGTGGCATTGGTGGACTTGTGGAGGGGGCGTTGTTGGGCGACACCTATGTTGGTTCTGACGGCTCTAACGGCGGGTATTGCTCTGGCTCTCTAGTTTCTGTTCCTGCTGAAACTCTAACAATAACGATTGGTTCTGGGGGGGCTAAAGGAACTAGCTCTGGTGGTGCGGGGGTTACTCACGCCGATGGTTCTGATGGTGGTGATGGTTATATAATTATAAGGTATTGAGGTTTTTATGGCGACTATAGATTTTAAAAGAGGGGATTCTCTATATTACACGGTTCTTTATAAAGATGCGGATGGTTTACCTATTGATGTGACTGGTTATACTATAGAATGTATGATTCGTTATCAATATGATGATGTAACACCTGCTGCAACGGCAGCGGTGGTTATAACTGATGCAACTAATGGTACGTTCACTATTGAGGTTTTACCTGCTGTAACTGCTTTATTCACTGTTGGATGGGCGAGGTTGGATATTCAATATACTGACGGCTCTAGCAGAATTAAATCTACTGACACTGTCAATATCAACATAATAGGGGATATCACACGATGACAACTACAATTATATTGGACGATAGCCAAGTCACAGTTAGCGAGGTTGGTTCTACTGGGGCGACTGGTGCAGGAGTTCCGTCTGGGGGTACTGCGAATCAGGTTCTTGAAAAGATAAATGCAACTGATTACAATACACAGTGGACTAATGCATTGAAGGTTAACTCTATATCTTTTGATGGCGGAACTAATATCTTAGATGACTATGAGGAAGGTGTTTTTACGCCAACCGTCAGGGGTAAGACTACAGCAGGCTCGCCAACACTTTCTATTCAAAATGGAAAATACACAAAGGTTGGCGATTTGGTTCTTTGTGATATATATATAACCCTATCGTCCAAAGGAGGAATGGTTGGGCAGCTATGGATCGGCGGACTGCCATTTGCTATACCATCTGGGACAACAACAAATAGGGCGAATGCTTCCATTGGGTTTATTGACGAAACTATAGCTGTCACAGGAGCAGTTCAGGCTATCGGTGTTGCTGGAACAAGTGATATATATTTTTATCATTTTGTGTCAAATAATTCGAGCAATTTTACAGATGCTAATATGCAGGATGACTTTGTGGTGACCTTATCAATGGCATATAAAATTTAATAAAGGAAAAGATTATGATTATAGATGATTTGCAAGAAGTTACAATACACACAAAAACTGGTAATATTGGTGTGCGTACTATCAGAGAAACTGAAACCACTCGTGATGATGGTAAAATATTAGTCACAAGTGTTAATTTCAGAGATACAATAGCAAAAAATGATGTTGTTAAGCTGAATACTTACGTTTCTCAAGCATATAGCGATGTGATTGTTGGTTTATGGTCTGGTATTCCTGATGCAGAACAAGAGATATTGTAGTGTGCCAAGAGCTTTTGGCTTTGGCGAATGGTTTGAAAAGAGATTTCATTTTGATTGCCAATTGCATGACTTTGAATATGAAACAGAGGCGAATGTGAGTAAATTTGAAGCAGATATGAAGTTAACAAAGGCTATTTGGAATCATGGAAATAAAACATTAGCCGTGTTTTCATTTTTGTTTTTACTAACATTCGGTTGGTTATATTGGAAAAAGATTTAGTATGGTAGATGAGATGTTACAAACTGTAAATAACTCAATGACTGGCTTTGAAAAGATGGTAATGAAAGTTGTTGGCACACTTGTTGCAGCAGGAATTTTAGCATCTATTGGCACAAATATTGCAATGACTATTTCAATCACTCGTGTTGAAGAAGAGTTGAAGTATGTATCAAAGAAGCTTGAAGAATCAACTCGTGATAGGTACACTAACACAATGGCTGTTGTTGACAAGCAGGCTGTTAATACAGCTCTAAAAGCCCTTAGTGAAACTCTTACACAGAACCGTGATAAGCAAGGTAAAATTTGGTCAAGACTAAATGTTTTAGAAAAAGAAATTATTAAATTAGGTAGGTAAATTATGACAGATAAATTTAGCAATTATGAAGCAGGACTCACTTCACCAATTGAAACGCACTCAACTGTAACTCCAAGTGAAACAGAATTGTTGAATGTGAGTCGAGGTATTTACGTTGGTGTATCTGGTGACTTAGAAGTAACTGATCTAGATAATAATAAAGTTACTTACGTTGGTTTAGCAGCAGGTGTTTATCACCCTATACGAGCTAAGATTATTCATGCAACTGCAACAACAGCAGACAATATTATAGCAGGTTGGTAATATGTTAGGTTTAGGCATAGCAATTTCCCCTTGCTTTATGTTGAGCGGAACTTCTTCACTCACTTTTTCACAATCCTTATTGTCATCAATCGGTAGTGGTTCATTCTCTCGTGCGTCTACGGCGACTGTTACTGATTTTGAGGGCTTGATTAAAACTGTATTGAGTAACGAGGTTCGTTTTGAAAATGCAAGACGTGTTGAGAATTTGGCTACAAAGAGTAGCGGTATATCTTCTTGGTCGGCAACAGGAACTGCTTTAATAGTTTCAAATAACGAAGTAAATCTTCCTGCAAACAATGATGACATAAATTTAAACATATCAACAGAGTCCGTAGATGATGTATATATTTTTTCTGTTACACTTTGGGGGGCTGAAGGGGAAACAGTAAAGATAGCTATCTGGAATTACCAATTAGGACAGGGTACGAGCAGTATTGTAACTTTAACAAATTCTCCAGTTAGGTATGCAGTAACAAGGGCATCAACAGTTAATGGATTATTTAGAGCCAGTATTCAGAAGACCGCCTCAACAACTGCTGCTAACTTATTTGTAAAAGATATTCAAGTAGAAAATGTAACAGGTCAATCCAACCAAAACCCTGCTGAGTATGTAAGTCGTGATGTTGGAATAATCCCTGTTGATTTTGTAGCTGGTGATTTTACAGACAATGCTGATGGTTGGGTTTCTAATAATGGGAATTCCACATTAGATTTCATATCGACTGGTTTGGCAAGGTTTTCTAATTCGACAAATTGGTCATATATGAGAGTGTTCCCGACCATATCCCTAGAAATAGGTAATTACGAAGTATCTTTTGAAGTATTTGAAATAACAGGAGGACTCCATATAGGGTTTGGTGTCAGTGGAAATAATGTAACAACAATAGGGCAACATACATATGTATACCAGCACTCAGGAGGAGCTGTAGAGTTCCAAATGAGACCTTTTAGTACTGGGCTAAAGACTTGTGATATAGGAAACATTACATTTAAAAAATGTGACCACGGGGCAAATGTAGATTCCGTAAAATACTTTAAAACAGAAAACGGAAATACTGTATCAGGTAATATTGTAACGGAAGCAACAGGAGCTGCAATACCCGATGCTACGTTAAAGGGTATTCTCACTGAACCTACGACAACAAATTCAATAACACAAACAGATTTTAATAGTGCCTCTTGGACGAAGAGAGGCTTCACGGTCAGTTCTACAACAATATTAGCACCTGACGGCACAAATACGGCAGCACGGCTTACTGAGGACAACACCAGTGGCAATCCTGCTGTGTTTTTTGGTGCGGATTTAACGGACGGAGCATTGAGAGCATTTTCTGTTTATATTAAATCTGCATTAGAAACATCTGTTTATATTAGCACTCAAGGAAATCTAATAGGTGAATCAAGAACTATAACCTCAGAATGGACACGCATATACCTCGCCGACATGTTAGACGCTATATCTGGTCCACATATAGGAGGGTTTGCAACAATAACTAAAGGCTCAGGAGTTGTTTATGATGTTTGGATGCCTCAGCATGAGGAGGGAGGATTCCCAACTTCACCGATCGAAACATCTGGATCATCTGTAACTCGTGTTGCTGACAAGCTATCCTACAGTTTGGATTCTAATCTAAACACAACTCAAGGGGTTATTAATTTTGAGTTTACTCCTGAATTTGACGTAGTATCTGGATTTACAATATTCTTATGGGGAAGTTATGTTGATGCCTCAAATTACACAGCAGTTTTACATGACGGCACAAATATAATATTCCGCAAAAGAATTTCTGGAGTGAATACAGATTCAATTAAAGCGTTGTCATTTGTAAAAGGCACTACTTATAAAGTTGGAGTTAGATTTAATGACACTGACGGGCAAGATATATTCATTGATGGTGTTAAAGGCACTAATAACGCAAATACAACAGCGTTACAGCTTGGCACTACGTTTGAGATTGGATCTGATGGCAATGGTGCTAATCAAGCTTATTCAGCACTAAGAAATGAAAATCTATATACTGCATCTAAAACTGATGCTGAGATGATAACGCTAACAACATAGGTGTAAAAATGTTAAATGTAATATTTACTTTAAAAACTACCCCAACAATGGATATTGATACAGTTGATTTCCTTAGTAAAAATGCTATATGGGTGAGCCAATTACCTGAATGCAGAGTTATTGAATCAAATACTCGTATATGTTCACAGGCTTGTGTAAATAATATGGAAACTCTTGAGCAGTTGAAAATGCTCATATCTGACGCACTGCCTGAGGTGGTTGGTGTTTGGTATAGTAAAACTGGCTTGCAATATGGATATGAAAGTGTGAATACTGGAACAGTAGAAGCCCCTATTTATGAGATTCAGCGTATAAAAGAATATGTTGATGGCGTGTTAATTGGTGATTTGCCGATTAAATATCCTTTTGACATAGCTAAATATACAGATTCATTATCTGATATTGTTACTTATGATCAAGACCATAATGTTATTTCATCTGTACGTCCTACACAAGCACAAGCAAGGGATATACAGGTTAATACGTTTGGTGGAATGCCACCTAAGAGGAATCTAGAAAACATGGGTTTGTTGCCGTAATTGACATTCTTTTAGTTTGGTGTTATATTATATATAACAGAACAATCTGTTTTTTAAAAATTATAATTGATGGGGCTATTATGGACGAACAAACAGAACTATATTATGATGGATTATTATTAAATCTTCGCCAAATAGAATATATGCGTAGTGATAAGGCTGATTTAATAACTAATAGCGATACTTACAAGATCCTACACGCTATTGATGTGCCTGATTATTTAATTTTAATTTTGCAAGAGTATGACGTAACTGCAAAAGTTAGTGGTGAAAAGATTTTGTTTTCTAAAGATAATTCTGTATTTGAATTTTCTGGCAGAAATGAAACTAACACATTACACATTGCAGCACGTATTGCTGACAACCTAAAGAACGCTGAAATTAGAGGCGTTATTTACCCACCTGAAAAAGGATAATACTATGGAAACTTTACAAACAATACTATCAGCAGCCCCAACTTGGATTGTTGCTATTACTGGACTAGTAACTGCGGCTACTGCTATTACAACATTAACGCCAACAAAATCAGATGATAAGATAATTGGTGTGATTTTGAAAGTTCTAAACTTTCTAGCAGGAAACTTCGGCAAGAATAAAAATGCAGATGATAAGTAGTATATTAAAACTCTTAGCCTCTCTTGCGTCATGGTTTAGTAATAAACAGTTAATTGATGCAGGGAAGGCTATAGAGAGGTCTGAAGCACAGGAGGCAACACTAGATGCTATTAAAAACATTGAGCGTAATCCTGATAACATTGATGATAACATCTTGCTCGACAAAAACCGTAAGTAATGGTTGCATTATATTCTCTCGTACTCCTGAAATCACAAGGCAGAAATTAGACTTGCTAGATGATGATATTATTGATTGGCTTAAAACTTATCAGGACACTAGAGAAAAGAACTGTTAAATCTAACCCTCCAAGCCAATTAGCAATGCTCAAATCGGAGGGTTTTTAATTCCTCATAACTAATTGGTGTCATATTAATTTGCTCACAACTAACATTAACATATCTTCTATCATCTAAGTCTTTACTGTGTAAATGTCCATGTATGTTATAATCCCATCTTGTAAATTGACTTTCATGCACTGGAATATGTGATAATATATTGCCGTCAAATTGAGCTGAACCATATACTTTATGGAAATATTTTAAATATGATTCTGTACTAAAAGTATCGTGATTACCAAGCACAAGTTCTTTAAGACCATTTAATCTAGAGGCATACTCTAGATTCTTTTTTCCAAAACAAAAATCTCCAAGATGCCAAACAATATCCCGTTTCTTAACTACACTATTCCAGTTTTGTACTAATTTTTCATTATGCTCTTCAATATTATCAAACTGTCTACAGCCTTTTGAGCTGTCAAACTTTATAATATTTTTATGTCCAAAATGTGTGTCACTTATAAAAAATGTATTACTCATTTTTAACCTTCAGCATTTCCATAATCTCAATAGTCATCTGACGACGTAATTGTATATATTCAATTTCTCTACGATGCTTAACAGCAATAATTAAATAGGCTATAAATCCAACAGTTGATATTGCAATCAATCCAAGTATTCCTATTTGAATATGTACTGGCATTATCTTTCTGACTCCGTAATAATATACTGAATAGCATTTGCCATGTATGTAACAGATGATGCCAGCTGGGTTTCTAATAAATTATCTATGTATAAAGCCCTTCCCTTTGTGCGATAATCTATGCCAAATATTTCTACACCTTCGAGCACCTTAGGGAACGTAACATTTTCACAATCATAAATAAAATCATTATCATCAACTATATATTTTCCGTTTTCCAGCCCTTTACGAATCCGAACAGATACCACCTCGCCATCTCGTAACATACAGGTTGTTGGTATAATTACATCACCATTACCGTCAAGATACGCTACTCGTGAAGACTCTAGTATTTTGTTGATTGTATTCATCATAATATAATTCCATGTTTTTTATTAAACCAGTCTTTAGCTTTTTGTATATCTTCTTTACTATGTGTGATATTCTCATTCATTTCAACATAGAAACACCCAACCTGATCCCATTCACAGAAATCATATATGCGAATTGCTATTGAGGTTCTAAAATGCTTAATTAAATCACCATATTCATGATAATAATATCCAAATGCTTTTATTTTTCCTGATATAAATGCCATTATTGCTGTACATCTTTGCAGACCATCAATTACCTTGGCTTCATCACAATCATTCAATATAAAAAACAACAATTCAGTTTTTACACCCGATAATAAGTTTTCAATAAACTTAACCTGCATTTTCTCTGACCATTTATTATTTGCACGTTGAAATTCTGGAGTTACATAGCCTATCCACATGCTATCAACAACATCTGTGCGATAGTGTGTATGTAGTTTTATTTGTCCAACAAAATCATAAATACTAATATTCACTGAATAATTGGCCATATTAAATGAGCTATTCCTAGCTCGGTATATTACGTCCCCTATAGTCATATTAATTGCCCCGCACCGTTATTTAAACTATTGTTAAAATCAACTATCTTTTGTTTATTTGCTCTTTGGTTTGCTTGAAAGGTTAGTCCCTTTCTGCATCTAGTACATTCGCCTGTAGTATTGTCTTTTTTGACATATAATGTTGCTAAACCATTACAAAGTTTACAATTAGTGTGTCTTGTCTTTCTCATAGCATTCCCTTAATTTCTACTTTCCAGTTGTTTTGTGGACTCTCTCCACCACCAAGTAAATGAACATCTCTTGGGTTTTGTAAGTATACTGAAACCACCTTGTCTAGCTCATTAAATGTTATAGCACCAAAACCATCAAAATTGGCAGTGAAGAAGTTGGATTTATTTCCAACATTCATTTTCTGAAAGTTTGTACCTTCAAAAACAATCATAGAATTGTTGGGGTAGATACATACAGAAATAAATCCATTAGTTATCTTTCTCATATCATTTCCCCCTTAAATTCCAATATTTTATTTAGTATTTCTTTCTTTGTTTTATTACTAACTTTTCCCTCAATCTTAGGAACGCACAAGTTCCCAAACGCATATGGATAATTACTTATCCAAATTCCATACCCGTTTTCTAAAGTTAAGATATGCTCATTAATACTTATAACCTTATATCTTTTTAATAGCTCTGACACTAAACTATCTAAGTTCTTATCATAGCTAGAGAATATTCCCATTATACTATTTCCTTAATTTGATAGTTACCATCAATAAAGCTTTCACTACTCCTGCCACCTTGATAGACTACTCCAAACTCATAAGCCTCAATTTGTGCAGCATCATAGGTGCTGTGTGCTTTTGTTATTTGTTTATTGCCTTTAAATAGTGCGTATGTCATTCATCCCCCCAAAATGTAAAGTTATCTGGCAATGGTATCCAGTATAAAAAATTATCTAAATAGCTTATTGGGTATTCGTCATAGTCATCACCGTCATGCAGGAAGCCATTTTCATCAAAGTACAAGAATCTCGAACCACTACTGTCAGTATAAATAGCAATGAATTTACCCTTAGTCGGTGGAGTATCTGCTATTAAGTTCCATTGTAGTTTATTTTTCATTTGCTTTCCTTTGGTGGTTTTTGTAATTCCATCCAGTGGGTTGGGAACTCATTTTTTCTGAATCCTGTGGTTAGGGTTCTTCTGTACCCTTGTTTTGTATAGATATTACCAGTGGCTTGATAAAACTTACCATTACTCCATACACCCATTAAAATACTTATATCATCCCGTGCTGTTTCTATTGGTTTCCATTCATACATCACTGAACCTCGCTTTCATAAATTGCATGCCTGTAGCACCTATTCCTTGGCTGATGGTGCTGACCATCTTTACCACACCAACCAATACACCAATTACCTATAGTTGCTCTTGATACTCCTAAGAGTTTCCCTGCCTCACTAGCTGTTTTATATCTTTGTCCTAGAACGTACCATGTATAGCTATTACTGCGGTTGTTTGAGTTTACTTTGGGAGTTACCCACCTGCAGTTACTAGGTTCATAATTGCCGTTATTGTTTATTCTGTCAATCTGGTGCACAGGAGATGGTTTCTTGCCCATGTCTTCTAAGAAATTAGTAAAATTAGCTAACCACCTATCACAAACAGTAATTCCTCTACCGCCATAATTTTTATAATTACTAATACTTTTATTACAACATCTGCTTTTTAAGTTCCTCCAAGATTGGTATTCAGGTGTATTGGTTAATCCATGATAATTTTCTCTCTTTTTATTCATTATACTTTTTGAACACCCGCATGTTTTAGACATACCCCTTTTAATATTACTTAAATTCATAATCTTATGGTTGCCACATTCACATAAACATTTTACAAATATTAAACTTTTTGAATCTCTATGCGAAAACTCAATTATTTTCAGCTTATTATATACATTCCCAATTTTGTATGATTTATTTTTAGACATAAAAAAACCTCTTAAAAGATACTCCCACTATTGCCCAGCAGGGGTATCATCTAAAAGGTCTCATATCAGAGGGGCAATCTCTAAAAGACATTAAACCTTAAATAATACTATTTGTCAAGTGTTTCTGACTCCCTTATGGGTATTTTTCCATTTGCTAGCTGTATTACTTTATGAGATTCATAATTCAAACATATTTCATCAAGAAATGTATTAAATTCAACACCCAACTTAAATATTTCTTTACTTGTGCGAGAACAACCTTCAACTAAACCAATAAAACCAGAAAATTCTACTTCTACAACATCGTTAAACTGAGGCTCGTAATCATCTGGAATTATCTCAATTAAATTCATTATTTTATCAACAGATTCAACGCTTCTCTCTATAGAATCTAAATATATTCTAGCCCACTCAACATCTAGACCTTTGAATTTGTTAAGTGTTTCTCTTATGTGCTGTATTTTATTTGCCATCTATTGATCCTTGTATAATTTCATCTTCTAAGTTATTTTCTTTTAATATTTCTTCCCAATCATCAGCACGTGATGTACGTTTATAAAAAGTTTTACTATATATTTCTTTATCCTGTCCATAGACTTTCAAAAGATCAAGCATATAATATATAGCTAATAGCTTTGCATTTGTTTTGTATCCAAGAGTATTATCGTCTGCATAGTTAATTGATCTTTTATATGACGTTATAAAATGTTCTTTACTTACACTCCCAATCCTATGATTATTGAAATACACAAACCTATACCCGTGGAAATCACGACTCCATTCACCTAGTTTTATATTTAATTTATCATCCCACTTTCCGCTAGTAAATTCTTTCCATAAAATTTTCATATCTTTTTCAGTAATTGTGTCACTCCCCTCAAACTGCATCATACCATTTATCCCTGTATAATTTCTGTTTTGTTTTACACCGCACACACTTTCTAGCTGTGCGTCCAATTATTCTAAAATCACTCCATCTGTGACCAATAAATAAACAAATTATTTTCATTTTATTTCTCCTAAATGGTATTTATATATTGCTTCTAAGAACTCTTTCTTATCTCTTATATTATCTACATAGTTATCATCTGGTTTCCATCCTAAAGCCTGACAACTTTTAGCAAAGTGGTGCAACAATTTCTTGTCTAATATTGAGCCATTAGAACAGTTTTTTTCATCAGAAATACCATAAACTGCATCTAGCGAACCAATCATTCCACAGCATTCTGTATTGCTAAACAGCTTTTTCCTTATTTTCATTGCAAAAGTTGCCAACAGCATATCTAAGGCATGACGGCTTTCAGAATCCCTACGTTTGGATTCAGCTTCCATTGACTCTTGCCATAATTTACTAATGATTTCTAAAGCTAAACCAATTTTACTATGGTCGCCTTGTAAATCAGTAATTAATTTTTGTTCAAATTCTTCTGGCGATTTATACATAACTATTTTCCATTATTTGATTTAAAAAACTCTTTTGCAAAACCTTGACTACATAAGCTTCGAAACTCCATATCAGAATCAACATCAAAACACTGAAATTCATCAATATATTTTATTGCCGACTTATGCAGAAAAGCTAATGATGGCTTCCCTCGTGTTGGTCTTATGTAAAGCTTATTGTTTTTTGGCACATCCTCCCAATTATTATATAGCGTTGGTGGCATATTAAACTTGCCCCATAAAGCCGTTCTTTTAGTCCAAGGGCTTCCATATTCCCATGGCTGATATGTTTCTTTTGGTTTGCCTAGATGGTCTTTTAGCCGACCGCTTGCAGGATTCTCAAGAACCCAAAAACTAGGATTACATTCTTTTATAATTCGCAGGCAATGATTAACTAAAAACATTCCTTTATCAATATCACCAGTTTTATCAAAACCTGTTGCTATACTAAATTCCGTACATACTGGATTCGCAAACACACCGTAGACATTCTGTGGCGGATGATAATTCTCAACTCCAATATTTTTACCAACACAAATGACATTATAACCTGCATCACGAAACGGCTTGCTATCTGAACCTGTATCAGCACATAAATGCAGTATTGTTTTCATTTCTCAACCTTTTGTACATTGTCACTATACGCCCATATAAGAGCAACAACCCAGCCAATTACTAACCACCCTAAAAGCACGTTTAAAATGCCAATTTGAGCTAAAGCTTTATGCTTACGACCTTGTGCCAATATTGTTGGTAGCATATACACGCATATAATTAAAAATATTACTAATATTCCGACAATTCCATCACTCATAATTATACCTTTATATCTAATATTTTAGTTGATTTCTTGTTTTTCTTGCGTTTAATCACAATCCGTTTCTCACTAGTTGCATGAAACTTTGTATATACTGGCTGTATTTTCTGTATCACGATAAATCCCCAATATGAACAATTCGATAACCTTTGTTATAAAGTTCGCCAATCTTAGCGTGCTTAAATCTAGTTGCTAAAGTTTCCCAACATTCCTGTAAAGTGCCTTGTGACAGTATTAGTTCGTTTTTTATTATTGCGTAACTCATATATTTTCCTCCCACGAGCCACATGGAGCTATATCCTGCGGATAAGTTATATTCTGTAAACAACCTTCACCAGTGTAAAGGCTTGGTTTTAAATCTGTGTTTAAACCTGCGTAAAAGCATAAACCTAAAAATATAATACTAAGTGTTTTCATTATTTAATCCTTCAAATAATTTATTAAAGCCTGTATAGCATCTTGTGTATTGTCCATATCTTGGTCATTATGTGTTAATTCATTGAGCATTTCTATAATATCTGATGTGTAAACTAAATCCCCATTCTCGCGTGCATCTGTGCCACATGAAACACTACCCCTTCTTTCAGGAAAATAAATAAGCTCCATTATCTCTGGTCTAATATAGTCAGTTTTATCCATTATTTAATCCTCTCTTTTTCTAATAATCCAGCAGTAACTAACCTTTTTCTTACGCCTTTGAGCCTTTCTGCCGTTATGTGATAATCGTGTTCTTTTGCAAAAACTTCTGAAACTTGAGGCATTGATTTACCACTCCGCCATTCTTTTGTTAGTATTTCTGCAATTTGTGATTTACTTAGTTGCATTAATTTATCTCCTGTTTACATAATGGACATTCATCACCAATCTTTACAAGATCTAGGGAACTATTCTTTCCAGAATTGTAGAACTCTCCTGTTGAGGTGTATGTCTGAGGGAATCCATTACCATCTATAAGCACAGACACAGGAAACTCAGAGTCACATCCATAGCCACTGCCGTCAATGCTAGGTATACGTACATTCTGACCATCTCTGGTTTTATATTTAGTTTTTAAATCAATCATTTTCTACCTCACGTATATCTATATGAAATTCATCGTGGTTTAGGTTTCTACTAAGACCCAAGGCACACCTGTCTGCACCACCACCTGTATCAAACTTAAATTTACTAACTAGATTTCCTGTTTCTGTTTCTACTATTTTAACTTCAAACATAATCTCATTCCTTTATATTTTGGTGGCGAGGGAGGGAGTCGAACCCCCAAATTATCAAGCCATGAACCTTGACCGCAAATCCTCCTGCTTCCCCTCCGTTGTTATTTTTCAATACATATTTTAGTATTGTTTTGGTCTATAAAATATTGCTCAGATGGTATTAAAGCTTTTAACATTGGTAGAATTGTCAAAATAATAACAATTACAACAAACATTTTTAATGCAAAACTATCTTCTTTTGCCTCTTCCTTATCCGTACATACTATTATGAAAATTATAAAAGAAAACATCCAAAGAAAAGTAAATGCATTATCTAAACCAACTAAAACTTCTTGCCAATATTCCATTACATTAGCCTCCCACGACATTCAGAAACCAAATCTTCCTGTGCACGCAATTGTTCTTCTTGCTCTTTCTTTAAATCTTCAAATAAATCTTGAACATCAGCAAATAACATTTCGCCAGTAAGCTCAATATGATCTAACTCAAGATAATTATCATTAAGATATTCGTCAATAATAATTTCCGCACAGGCTTTAGTGCATTCAACAATTTCAGAATCCTCATAACCATTAAATATTTTCTGTGCAACTTCAATAATCGCAACAGCTTTTGTTTGATATATTTTTACATCGTGGACTAGGCTTTTGCTCTCTTCGTCATATGTAATTATTCCCACAAAACCATCTTCAAAAACAAACTTTTCTGGCGATGATTCTCTAAGCTCTTTGGCAACCCTAACTATATCAAGCTCAGCCTGTTTTGCTGTTCTCATTAACTGTTCGATTTCTTTTAACATTTTATTTCCCTCGTTTTGTTTCGATAACTAACAATAACAAATACAAATCAACCTGTCAACAACTAAATTACTAAAATAGTAAATAATATATATTGACACTCCGAACAATAGAGTATAGAGTAAGGTTATTAATAATTAACAAAGGAGTAAATATGAGTAATTATTATTGTAGACCAAACACAAAAAATCTACTGGAGCATAGGATAAACGACTGGATAATCCGATTAAATTATCTTGATATTAGTATTAATAAATTATCAAAAATATGCGGTTGTGACCAGCATACTTTGTCGGATATTCTGCGTCATAGGCAGAAAAATCCAAGAGTTTCAACGCTTGGCTTAATTGAATCAACAATAACCAAACTGGAGAATGAAATGAATACGGATATCAAGAGTGTCCTCGGTGAGTTGTTTAAATACATTGATGAGTTACATAATCTACGTGATGGCATTAATAGTGAAGATGATAAGCAGGACTTTGACAAAGCGGTGGCTAAAGAACTTACTGATATGCTTGTAAAAACTACGCAAAACAAAGGAGAAAATAATGAATAAAGGTAAAGTAACTGAAAGATATTCGAACGATACGATGTTTGATAAAATAATGAGAGATTCGCTTTCTGAATTAAAAGAGCTTGGTGGCTCAGAAATAGACGCAACAATTAAATTTTCTGAATTCACTGTAAAGTTAAATATAACCAAAAATGGAGAAATAAATGAATAAATATATGCGAGTGAATATACCGTCCGATGTTGCGGAGATTATCAAGCATCATGCTAATAAAGAAAATAAAGAGATGAAGGAAATATTAGTCGATTGTTTCAATGAGGTTTATATTTACCCAAACGAAAAGAAAAGACTGCAAAATTCCATCACCAAGCAAGAAGATGCTCTTGAAAAGTTGGAATCTAAAGTTAAAAAACTAAGATATATGTTGCGACAAATTAATGGCGTAAGTAGCGTAAGTAAATTTAGAGGAGAAGAAGGATGGCTAGTTTAAATCAATGGACTGGAATAGGTAACCTCGGAGCAGATGCGGAAATCCGTCAAACTAATGACGGAAAAACTGTAGCAACATTAAATCTTGCGTGTTCTGAATCTTGGACTGATAAAGCATCTGGTGAGCGTAAAGAAAAAACTGAATGGATAAGGATTGTTGTATTCGGAAAGCCTGCTGAAATAATCGAGAAATACACTAGCAAGGGCAGTCAAATACACGTCACAGGAAAGTTTCAAACTCGCAAATGGACTGATAAAGATGGAGTTGTGAAATATACTTCTGAGATAGTTGTGTCTGGATTCGGTGGGGGAATTATCCTGCTTGGTAGCAAGAAAGATAGTCCTGTGCCTGCTAGTGATGGTTTTACTGGCAAGACTGACGCATACGTTGACAATGGGATTGATGACGACGATTGCCCCTTTTAGCACTTGCAATTAATCCTCAACTAGATATACTTAAATATATCGAGCCTCCAGTTGGACGGCAGATATTATAAAAGACTAGCTAGGTTTAGCGACCGAAAACCTGTTCTCCACAGCAGGTTGCTAGTCTAAACAATGTGGACTATTAGCCGTGGAGGGTTGAATGACTGAAAACGAATTTCGAGATTTTATTATTGACAGCGAACTAGACTCAAAGTCTAAGTTCATCGCATTCCTATTATTGCACTACAGAAACAGAAAAACTGGTAAGTGCTACCCATCTCAACAAACATTATCTAGTGCGTCAGGTTATTGCACCAACGCCATTAAATCAGCTACACAGAATTTAGAAGATGCAGGGTTTTTAAAAGTAACTCGTGCCAGATTAAAAGGCAATAAATTCACCAATATATTTTATGTGTTTAGTTTTGACCCCTCACCAGATGAGGTATCAAATGAACCCTCAAATGAGGTGTCAAATGACATCGCACCAGATGCGTATAAACCTATAGAACCTATTAAACCTAAAAAACCTAGTAAGAAAGAAAAAGTAATTAAAAAGAAAACTAACCTTCCTGATTTTATCGATAAAGATTTATGGAATGATTTTATAGATATGAGAAAGGGGTTAAAGAAGAATCCAACAGAATTGGCAATAGAGCTTCTTATTAAAAAACTTACCAAATTTAATGATGAAGGACAGGATACGAGTAAAATATTAGAAAACAGTATAATGAATAGTTATCTAGGGCTATTCGCAATTAAAGAACTTAACCAAAAAGGAGATAGCAATGCAAAATCAAACGGACTCACAGAAATGGAAAGAGCAACAGAGCAAATGCGGATTAACAGGGAAGCTAGATACGGAACAAGGGCTTAAGATGCTAGAAAATGCGCTGAGAGTATGTTTTCAAAATCTTAATACTTATTCAAAAAAGCCTTCTGATTTACCTAGTATTTGCAATGGGTTTATATTTATCTTAGGTGACTATGATGCTGATTCGGTACAGATGGCATTTAAAACACATTTAAAGCAAAGCTCGTTATTCCCTACACCATCGGACATTGTGAAGATAATAAGCCCACCAGACGTTAAGTTTGACCGCTCTATGTACATTTCATGCAAGCAATGGATAAAAGAAAACGAATCCGCACCTTTTTCACTAAAAGAAAGGGATTGTTTAAAATATATCAAAGCTTATGAAGGTAGGGAATTGGAGATTTTGGACGAGGAAAACGACCACAAAGACAATATTAAGATATCAGATAGCCGTGTTTCTGGCTTAATTAATAATTTAACAAAGGAAATGAAATAATGGTAAATAATATTATATTCTTAATTTACTGCATACTGTACGAACTGATAGTTCTGGGTGGGTGTGGATATTCTGTTTTTATTTTAGGTAATAGCGGTTGGTGGTTCGTGTTAGCGACATTTTTATCTGGATGTCAGTTAAAACGTCATGATTTTTTTAATGAAGTAAATAATAAAACAGGAGAATAAAACAATGACTGAACTTAAAGAATGGCACAAAGCAACAGAAAAACTAACTGAAGCGTTTATCCGAAAATATTACGTTGAGGAAGATGTTCACTTTGATGAGATAGAATATGATTGGGTTGGGAATAGCTTCTTGAATGTTTTGTGTATTGGGGATGACTCTTACAGCCTAGAGAGGATAGTAAATGCACTCAACCTTGATGTTGACTACGATTTATTGCAGGAATATAGCGAGTTTGAGCAGCTGTTTCCTGATGAAACTACCCCGATTAATTTTAATACTTATGTAAGAATGAGTTATAAAAACAGATTCCAAGCATTAATTAAATATATGCAGGATAAGGCGTTTAAAGATGATTAACCTAACTTTCAATATCAATCCAGTTCCTGCCTCACGACCGAAAGTTACTAGGTATTCTGTATATTACGGCAAGAAATACACGCAGTTTAAAAAAGATATGTCGATTTTATTGCGTAAATATGGTGGGCAAAAGTACACTGGTATAGTTCGGTGCGATATTGAGTTTCATATTCAAATAGCTAAAAGCACGTCAAAAAAGAAAAAGAATTTATTAGATGGGCAATATTGCGACAATAACGCTGATTTAGATAACTACGAGAAAGCGGTTCTAGATAGCCTCACAGGCGTTACATTTGGCGACGATAGCTCCATTGTAGAATTGTCATCATCTAAGCGGTGGGCTATTGATGGAAAGATAAATGTAAAAATATATGATTTAGCTATTGACATATAAAGCGTGTCGGTTTAGTATATAAGAATAACAACAATCATAAGAGGGAAATTATGGATAATAAACAAGTTATAAATATCGAAACTAAATATGGAAGTCTAAGAATTGATACTTGGAGCAGTCCAACAATTACCAAGCTTGCGTCTGCGTTGGCTAAGGCACAACTAGAAATATCGAACCCAAAAAAGAAGAATGATAATCCGTTCTTTAAAAGTAAATATGCTGATTTGGCGGAGTGTATCAATACTGCATTGCCTGTGTTAAATTCTCATGGAATAGCTATTACTCAACTCCAACAAGGCGATAAGATGCATACTTTCTTATTGCTTGGTGATGAGTGGTTGCGTAGCGAATGCCCTATATGTTGTAACGGACAAAAGGCTCAAGACATGGGGAGTGCCATTACTTACGCTAGGCGTTATTCTTTCTCGGCTATTTGCTGTATCGCTCAAGAAGACGATGATGCAAATAATGCAGGTAAAGGAAAAATACACTTAACCGCCAAACAGCAAGAAGATATTGAGGACGAAATCAATGGAAATGCGGAAACTCTACAACTTATTTTGAGTGGATATAATGTTTCTGGTTTGTCTGATATATCCTCAAATAATTTTAGTGGAATAATAAAACGTATTAAAGAAATTAACGATAAAAAAGATTTAAAGGGTGGTGGTAATGAATAATTTACAAGAAGTAACTGATACAAAAGAAGTAATAACTGTAATAATGGGTGAAAATAGCGGTTTAGTTGCTAAGGCTAATTCTGTAGTTATTGAAACAGGTGATGATTTAAATGTCGCTGCTGATTTATTGAGTGAGATAAAAGCTAGGTTACGAGATTCTGAGAAGAAGAGAAAGGAAATTGTAAAGCCGTTTAATGATGGTGTTAAAGTTATTAATTCTAATTTTAAAGAAGTATCTGCTCCGTTAATGGAATCAGAGAAAATTATAAAAGGTAAGATGTTGCCAGTCCAGCAGCGTTTAATGCGTGAAGAGCAGGAGCGTGCAGAAAAACAACGTGCAGAACGTGAGGCGGAATTACTGCGTATTGCAGAAGATAAGGCGGAAAAAGGTCTTGATGACGATTCGGAGAAATTACTTGAGAAGGCTGTGCTTGTTAAAGCTAAAGTTGATAATAGCGATATTGGACGTGGTGGATTCCTTGGTGCAAAGTCTGTAGTCACTAAGCGGTGGGATTTTGAGGTTGAGGATATCTTGTTATTTGCCAAGAAATATCCGCATCTTATTCAGGTTGATTCTGTTGGTGTTCGCAAGATAATTACTTCTGGCACTCATGAAATCGCTGGGCTGAAGGTTTTTCAAAAAGAAACAATTAGCGTTCGATAATGGAACATAAATTTAAAATAACTTGTATCCGTGATTTTGGTTATATTATTTATCGAGTCACGGAATACTTCAGGCAATTGCCTAAATATGGGCTAACTATAAAGGTTTCAGTTGATAAGCCTAAGCGTAGCAATAAACAGAACGCATACTATCATACGGTAGTTAAAAAGCACGTTGCTGAATACTATGCTGAGAATCAGGCTGATTTCCTTGGTGATTTAATTAATGCAATGCAGGCGGAGATTACAGAGGAATTTATCCACGAGTTATTGAAGCTAATGTTCTTACACGGCAAAAGCACCACAAATAATAACACTGAAAAAATGGAGGAGTATATTCTCGCAATAAGAGAACACTTCTTCCATAAATACGGACTAGATATTCCACAACCTAACCAAGAGGCTCTACAATGCATAATAGAAGACAACTCGACAAAATAATAGCTGACAACTTTAAAAGCTGTGTTCATAAAGCTAAAGAGGATGGTATACCTGCCACTTCTATTATGCGTGAATTGGACGTTTCGGAGATGATGTTTTATAACTATCTCAAGGCTAAAAACGGAATTCCTGCATCATTGCTGTTTAATATAGCAAAATACTTTGACGAGGATTTGAGAGATTTCTATATTGAGGGGTGGATGTAATGAAATTACTAACAATAAAAACTAAAGGCAAGAATCAGGTGTCAATAAATCCACTCTTTATTTCAATGGCTCAGGAAAGTGATTGCAAAAAGAAAGTTGCAGTATGGATGGTTGGTTCTAACGAAAGTATTATTATTGATACAGAATATAAAGACTTTTACAAAAGGTGGTTAGATGTGTTAAATGTTTAATTTAATGGAATTATTAACCAAGGCTATAGAATCAGCTGTTGATGTTGTAACTGGCACTCCTGAAGATTTATATAACAAACTAAAGGATGATGAATAATGGGGCTAAAAATTATAATTGAGGAAGATGTCGGGGATGAAAAACAAAGCGTTGTTCATGCACCTGCTCATTACACCTCCAAATGCGATACATTATGTGGTATGATTAATTGTGTTGGTATTAAAAAAACACAAAAAGCTATAGACTGTAGTTTCTGTTCAGATGTTTTGCGTGTCTGTGCAACGTATAACAAAACAGAAAAAGGGTGGGTTTAATTATAAATAAACTGCATTTACCCGTTGACTATACATAAACTATATGGTATAAAAGACATAAGGCAGGCAATCAAGTCGCTTTAAATGTCGGAGATACGATAATGAAAGATTTAACTTACATACAAGAAAAAATATTTACAAAGTTTATCCCAAATACAAAGGCGGGTGAAGAAGCTTGGAATGTTATGCAAAAAGACGGTGTCGCATCTGTTTATAATCAACACGCAGAGGATGTAATCAAGCAATTAACTGATGCAGGCTATACGGTTGAGAAATCTATTTTCCATTGTAATCTTATGGATAGTTTGAGTGAAGAAGATTTCGAATTATTAGATTCATTGGGGGGTTAAATAGATGGTTAATGAAGGTGCAATGATTGACGTTGAAATACGTGAGTTAGAAGAAAAGATATTTCAACTGAGACAAAAACAAAAATATTTAAAAGAGCGTGAGATACAAGAGTGCAACCTTCTTAGAGAAATAACTGCTGTTGATGGTTGGGTCATAAATTCTGATGGTCGATATTATATTTGCAGTAAGAGTTTCGATGGTGCATTAGGGCGTAGGTTATACGATGATGAGGTGCATATAGTGCAGATGAAAATGAAGATGATGAGGTATTAATATGAAAACTACAATATGTCTACGGCAGCTATATAGGATTGCAAATCCATATCACTATAAGAATATATTATTTTATGTGTTTTCCAATGATGCGGCGAGTAAGAGTAATTGTCAATATAGCTTTGTTGAAACTAAAACCTCTGTAGATTTAAAACTAAATACACACGCATGTTATGATAATTATGGCTCGAAGGATATTATGTCAGACCCAGATGGGATTAGAAATTTATTAAACAGGTATGAGGAGAAACTGCTTGAAAAATCTGATAGGATGGCACAACAGGAAATTGAATGTTTAGAGCATAAATTGTTATCAATAAAAAATAAAATTGAGTATATCAAGAAGAATGGCATTGATACCATAATAGGTAATTTTAATGAAAAGGAGTTTATTAAGAAAAATACAGAAACTGTTAGGCGGGAGCTTAATAATATAATCAACGGTGGTGTAAGTCATATGGAAGCCGTATGCAATAACCAAGGACAGGGCTAAACCCAGTCGCCACCATCAAGAAGGAGAATAATATGTATTTAGTAACAAGATTAAAAAAGTACGTACATACAAACGAAGGTAAAGTTTACCTTAATACAAATGGATTGTGTGGAGTTATGCTTGTTTATGAAGATGAAAA
>Ga0256847_1000259_pt1 | contig 36456 bp, 36 predicted proteins | sample TeddybearmetaG_FD_189099 | JGI IMG/M metagenome (GOLD analysis project Ga0256847, IMG submission 189099) | Hydrothermal vent microbial communities from East Pacific Rise, Pacific Ocean - Teddybear | ecosystem: Environmental > Aquatic > Marine > Hydrothermal vents | place: Pacific Ocean: East...
AAACTTACTTATCGATCTACGCTTACCATTATAAATTATTTCAACTTCAGGTTTCATAAAGGTTTCTATAGCTTCTTCAATATTTAAATTGTTTAGCAATGACAAGTATTGATGTATTGCTTCCCGCTTATCTTTTTCTAGAACTATGTCTTGGTTTGCTGTCATTTTAATTTGAATGAAATTACAATATTGTTAATTTAACTTAATGGACATTTTTCTTTTTAAAATCTCTTTTAATAGATATTTCTTTTCTTCGAAATTGTTTGGTGGTTAATCCTGTATTCTTTTTGAAAAAACGGTTGAAATAGGCTGGTTCATTAAATCCAATATCATAGGAAATACTTGTAGCAGTATCTGATGTATAGATTAATAAGTTTTTGGCCGCTAATAAAATTCTTTCATTTAGAAAATGTTTAGGGTTTTCTACCTTTAAATCAAAAAATACTTTGGTTAAAAATTTTGGTTGCACCCTTAAAATTTGAGCATATATAAAAACGTTATGCTCCATTCTAAAATGTTGGTGTATCAATGATAAGTATTCATACGCTATTTTATAATAATTCAAACTTTGATTTTTATCTACAGTCAACTTATGTTTCAAGGTTAATCCTATAAGAATAATTTCTTTGAAAAGTGTTTCGGCAGTACTGTAATCTGATATTTTAATAGATTTAATGATTTTAATAATTTTTGTCCTAAATTTCTGAAATTTTTTAATTGGCACTTCTAATATGAAGTTTTGAAATAGGTTATTAAATAACAAACCATTTATTAAATTCTCAGTTTTACAATAATCTTGTGCAAAAACTTTTTTATTAAAAACACAAACAACTATTTCTAATTCTTGTTCTTCACAAAAAAAAGAGTCACGAGGTCCTAAGAATAAAACTCCGTTTTTAGATACTTTATAGTTTTTAAAATTTATTCGGCAAATACAATTGTTTTTAAATAAAACAATACGGTAGCAATCAGTATTCACAATTTGAATCGATGTGTTTCTATATTCTTCTATGAAGAAAAAACATTCTTTTGTAATATTTAAATTAATACTTGAAAACATTTATCGCAAATCCTTTAATGGACTCATGCGACAAAATTAAGTGTGCAGATATCAAATTAACTGGATATTTTTCCCCAATAAAGGTAGATTCTCCCTATTATCAGAATCCTCTTTCTATCTCTTTGTATTTTTTTGGAGAATATCCAGTGTGTTTTTTGAAAAATTTTGAAAAATGTCCCATTTCCTCATACCCCAATTCATAGGTTATTTGCTGTATTTTTTTATCAGAATACATTAATAATCTTTTCGCTTCAAGTATTATTCGTTCATTTATTACTTGAAGTGGTGATTTATTATAATATTTTAGAAATACATTAGATAAGGTTTTAGGAGATTTATGAAGTAAATCTGCATAGTCTATAACTTTATGCTTTTCTCTAAAATGCATCTCAACCAACAAATTAAATTCTCGTATTAAATCTAATTTAGAATTTGCTAAATCTGGAATTGGCAGTGTTTTTCTCGCCAATCGAGCAGACATAATTAATAATCTCTTTAACAATACCATCAACATCTCTCCTTGAATAAGGTCTTTATTTTCAAATTCTTCTTCGAAGAACATGAATAACAAGTTAAAACTTTTCTGCTCGTTTTCAGTTAGTTCGATTATGGGTGGAATTGACGATCCAAAAAATAAATATCCGTTACAAGACACCTCACTATCATGATCTCTTATGCAATAAAAATCCCTATTAAAAATGTAAGAAACAGCACCTTGTGTATAAGGCTCTATATTTAACCTGTTCAATGGTGTGCAAAATAAGAGATGGTTTTTTTTTATATTCAAATGATAGCCATCAATTGCTAACATTAAGTCTTTATCTTTGGCCCAAATTATTTTATAATAATCTCCTATTCCAAGTCGACGGTCAAAAGACGCACAATTAAAATCGGTTAACGTAAAACGACCTTTATTAATAAAATTTGAATAAGAATAGTTCATATTACAATGACTCTTTTAAACTCCCTGTGATTTAAAAGCCAAAGCAAAAGCAATGACAGAAACGACAATCCCTATTAAGAAAATAGTGTAGGTAATACGCAATATTTTATATTTTTTATGCAATACCAACCCTAAAAAATAGAGATCTTTTTTCATTGATGAATAGAGGTAATCTCTGTCCTGCATCATTTCTCCCATGGCCCATTCAAATTCTTCCAATTTCATTTTATGAAAATTTCCAAAAAACAGTAGATTCACTTTTTTTTGTTTTATATCTTCTTTTGTAAACTCTCCACTGGTCACATTTGGACGTGTTGCTAATACGGAAAGTGCCATAGATATCAAGCTAAATATTACAAAAATTATGGTGGGTATGATTAAATAGTGATTGGAGGGGTTATCTAATTTTGGAATTAAATTCGACAATGCCATCGATATAATTATCGCATTTACCGAAAGTAGGATGTTTGCTTTTGTATCAGCAATATTACTCAAAGTAATATGGTTCTTTAAGGTAACCCTAAACATGGTTTCAATACCACGCTCTGGTAAGGTTGCTTTTTGTTTTTTTAACTTAAACTCTTCAGCTTTGAGTTTCTCTTTTTTGGCTTCTTTTTTTAGTTTCTTTAAATTTTTATAAAGTTGAGCTAAGTTTTTATCTTTTACAGGTTGCCAATTATTCAATGCATAATCCGTATAAAATTGATGCTTTTTTGTTAAAAAATCAATATTCTCCTGAATCCATTCTATATCTGTAAAAGTCATTAAACCTTGTTGTTCCCACTCCTCACGTAACAGTTCACAAACCTCAAGAAATCCTTTATTACCTATATGTGCATAATCAGCATCTACTAAAATTTCCTCTAATTTATTGGTGGGCTCAATTGTTTTTATGGTAGCCAGAATACATTTCTCTACTTTATTAATTGTTGTCTCGGCAATTTTTTCAGCTTCGAGAAAAGTCCTTGCCATTTTTGCGCCATGTTGTTCATGTTCTTGATTACTTTTTGTATAGCCAACATCGTGTAACCATGCTGCTACTATTAAAATTTGCGCATCTCGAACGCCTATCTTTTCACCTTCAATTACTTCTTTTACACGCTTGACTACTCTACGCGTATGATTTAAATTATGGTAAATAAAAGTATTTGGTAAATTTTTGGTTAGCTGAGATACTGCATAGTCCTCTGCTTTTTGTTCTATGCTCATAAATAATTATGCTTTTATATCTTCTATTAACTGGTCTATTGTTATTGTAGATTTTTCATTGAATTCTTTTTGATAAATTACTTCAATACGTAAAGCCTTAAGCCCCGAAACACCTTGCAAATCTTCTAATTGTAATTGCTCTACTTTACCTAAAAAGTTTTTAGACTGTAAATATTTAATATACTTCAAATATTCTGTTGCATCTTTATCTTGTGAATAAACAATAGCTATTGTACCAGGCACAGTTAAACGTTCATTAGTTCCTTTTATATGTGCTTTATCAATCCGCTTTTTAATTATCTCATAACGAATATTATAGGCACCATCAACATCAAATTTCTTTTCATCCATCCTAAAATTAATTGCCATTTCACTACTATGCACCAAAATTAAAGAAGCAACTCGTAATTCATGTTCCATTTCATCTTTTAGCTGAAAAGCTAAATTTTCCATTTCACAAGTAACTTGTAATTGCCACAACCTAAGATTATACAAATACAAACTATCATATTCTTTATTTTTAACTAAAGATTGCCCAATATACATGTTATACTCAACACCATCTGTCTTATAACGTTCAAAATAATGCGGAAACATTTCTTGTGCTTCTTCTTGTTTTTTATCAATATAATTTGCTAATTTTTCATTTAAAATAGTAACGCTATTCTCATATTTTTTTCGTTTATCATAAACCACATGTAAATTAGCATCTAATCGATTCATATAAACTAATACCAATTCAGATAGTTCTTTATTAATCTTTTTAATATGATTAAATACCGGATAAATGTCACGTTTTAAAAATTCAAGAATACCTATTTCATCTCCAGCTTTTAACCCATCATTTACATCATTTAAATACTCTTTAATACGGAACATTAATTCGTCATAAATTGGCAATTTTTCATGTTTACACGCTTCGTTTAAAACATCTATTGCCAACGTTAATTGTGTACTTAAATCATGCTTAATAGCTGTATTTCGTGCCGTTGAAGACCCTCTAATATCTAACTGACCAAATAAAGGCATCACATCTTTAAAAACAATATTATCTAGTTGTGGTGATTCATCTCCATGAAATAAATCTGCTTGGTATTTTTCAGCTGCGTCATAAAAACGCCATTTCACTGTAGGGTGAATTGCTGTATAGTGCTCTTGAATAGTAGCTTCTAATACATTTTGATGTTCTTCTGAAGCTCTTTGAACCGCAGTTTTAAATACAGGAATTAAATCACGTAATTTATCTTGGTTTACGGAGTTCAATTCATAGGGTCTAGGCGATGCTATTTCGAGTAAAGCTAAATCATTATTTACTGTTGCTTTCATAGGAATCAAAATGATACTTTGTATTCCTTTTGACTTCAAATTTTTATAGAACCCGTTTTTATCGGTTGCTTTACCATATTTTTCAACATTAGAAATGGTGATTGCTTCATGTTTTGTAAATACTTTGTCGATAATTCCATCACAGAAATAATTGTTATTACATGAAATTTTAGCGTCATCGCTTAAAATAAGACTACTTGTTTTTTTAACTTTTGTTTCACATAATTGAATATTAACCGCATCAAAAATTGAAAATCCTAACATGAGGTCTTTAATGTTATAAAATTCTCTGAGGTTTTCTTGTAAATCTGGAACAATATTTTCACCTCCTTTTAATAAATTTGCTTTAACTGAAGACAGTGTTTCATCAGCAGTTACATCAAAAAGATTCATAATACCAAAACCTTTAAAAATATAACTGTTTGGCGGAAATTTTTCTTTCCAAACTTCTATATTATCAAAATTATCAAGCAATAATTTATAATCTTCTTCTGTAATTTTTGGTGCATTTTTTGTAGGGATAACTTCTGCAAAATCACCATTAAAAGCAACTCTATAATGTTTTGTGGTTCCTGAGTTTTTATCAGGTATATCAAAAAAGAAGGGTCTTTTTAAATCAATATGATATCCATAACAATATCCTAAGATCATTACACATGCATGTAAGTAGATTTCATTTTCTTCTAAATTTCTTATTTTAAAATCGTAATCATCACCCGCATTATCTAAAATATTCTGAAATCGATTTGTAAATTTAAATGATGTGAAAGAAAAAGGAACACTAGCGGCTTTGATTTCATTATTTGTCAAGATTTCAGGAAAGAGTGCGTCGAGCATTAATTCGACTTGATCATTGTACTTTTCAAGTAAAGAAAAATCATCAAAACCATCAATCAATTCAGGATAATTACCTAAATATTTTGTTATTTTTTTAGCCGATTTATAGTACGGATGTTTCTTATCTTCACTATATTTTTTATAAAACGAAAACACTTTTTCAAAACTCACTTTAAGCTGTAAAGGAAGTTCTAAATTTTCTGCTATATCAGTCTGTATTATTTTCATAACCCAAAGATTTGATTTACTAAATTACTAATTATTTTATATAAGACGTATCGTTAGCTTTTTCATAACAAAAATAGCCTTAATTGAGTGTTAAAGTTTAAACTTCTCTTGATTTTCTCTGTTTTCTGAAAAACACCTTATTTGTGTGTCTAAATTACTCAAGACTTCTCATTTTAGGTTAAAAACAAAATGAGTTTATTGAATTATTTTCTTGGAAATTCTTGAACTTGCTATCTTAACTGCTATATATCCCAATGATAGAATTGTAAAAAACACAATAAACACATTTAAGAATCTAAACTCAACTGGATATGCTAATGAAGGTGTTATCATAAAAAATTCAAAATTTTTCTGTAAAAGCACAAAAACAATAGCAATGAATAGTCCAATTATAAGTCCAAAAAAGGTTAATAGCAGTCCTTGAAATATAAATATTTTTTTAATTTCTTTAATAGTGGCTCCAAGACTAAATAATGTTTTTAGATTGTCTTTTTTATCTAAAACCATCATGATAATAGCACCTATGACATTAAATAAAGCAATGATTAAAATCAATGTAAAAATTAAATAAAAAGCTAAATTTTCCGAATTTAACATCTTATAAAATGCGGCATTGAGTTGCTCTCTAGTTTCAACTTTAAAATCACTCCCTAATTCAGTCTGTAACCACTTTTTAACTTCTTTTTTATCTCTATTCGAAGACAATTTCAACTCAACTGCAGAAATTTGATTGTATTTATAACCCAATAGCCGTTGTGCCAATGCTAAATGGGAGAATACAAACTTTTTATCTAACTCTTCTGTTAGGCTAAATATCCCTATGGGTTGTAAATTTAGTTGATTAAATGCAGCTTTCGGATTGCTTACATATCCTTTACCTGGTTTTGGTACAGCTACTTTTAGTGATTCTATAAAGTCATAAGTACCCAAAGATAAGGCAGATGAAATACCTCTACCAATAACAACTGTACTCAAAGCATCATCAACAAGCCATTCACCAACATAAATAGCTGTATCGACATTGTTAACTGATAAATAATTAGCATCAACACCTTTTATGCTAGCAATATTCGACTTATCCTTATATTCAAAAAAAGCGTTCTCTTCGACTACTTTACTATAATTGGCAACTCTTTTGTCCTGTAATATTCCAGCAATTGAGTCTGTAAAGAAAAAAGACTTTCCTTTTTGAGCACTTATCTTAAGATCTGGATCAGATATTCTAATAAACTCTAAGCTAAACTCTTTTAAACCTGAAAAAACAGACAACACTATAAACAATGCTATAGCTCCAACAGTAATACCTAAGGCAGCTATCAACGTAATTATATTAATTGCATTATTGCTACTTCTGGTAAATAAATATCGTTTTGCTATATATAATGAAAAACTCAACTTATTTTTTTTGTTTTTTTGAAATTATTTCTGGATTTTTTATTGGGTTTTCAATATCTCCCCGCAATGAAGCATCAATATCTTCAATATAATCTAAAGAATCATCTAAATAAAAAGTAAGCGCAGGCATGCGACGTAACTGATTTCTTGTACGCTGTGCCAATTCATACCGAATCAATGATGTATTTGATTGTATTCCTTTAATCAATTCATCTTTCTTATCTGTAGGAAAAATACTCAAAAACACCTTTGCAATTGATAAGTCAGCAGTAACCCTTACTTTAGTAACCGATATAATTACTCCCTTCATTCCTTCCCGGGCTGCATTTTGCAGCACATCAACTAAATCTTTTTGCAAAACCCTAGCTATCTTTTTCTGTCTATTTGTTTCCATTTTGCAAAAATAAGGTTAAAAACTGATAATTGTATTTCTGAAAGTGTTTTAATCATAAAATTCTATATTTTTGAGGATAATTTAGAATTTCACTCTGCGACCTACTTGTCAGGTGAGCTCAGAATATGATACAAATGAAAAAAATTGAACATATTGGTATTGCCGTTAAAGATTTAGAAAAATCGAACCTTCTCTTCAAACAACTTTTTGGCAAATCCCATTATAAAACAGAAGAAGTTGCCTCTGAAGGTGTTAAAACTTCATTTTTCAAATCAGGCCCTAACAAAATTGAATTGTTAGAAGCAACAAATTCTGAAAGTCCCATTGCAAAATTTATTGAAAAAAAAGGAGAAGGCATTCATCACATCGCCTTTGCGGTTGATAATATTGAAGCCGAAATAAAACGCCTCAAAAATGAGGGCTTTACAGTTATCAATTCAACACCTAAAAAAGGAGCAGACAATAAATTAGTAGCCTTTTTACATCCTAAATCTACCAATGGTGTTTTGATTGAATTATGTCAAGAAATAGATTTTAAAGAGAAGATAAAAAAGACATAAGATTAAATGAACTTATCTTGACTTTTTGTTTTGAATCGAAAATTTAGGCTTTTGTTCTGTAATAAAGTCTTTTTTAAGTGTCATAGGAGAGTTATGATACGAAAAAAATACAAAATTAGAGGGCAAGATGTTAAATTTGTAGATAGAAGAAAAAGTCAAGATGAGTTCAACATGAAGTTTGTATATTGCAACATTCTATAATCAATCGTAATTCAACAATCATAATTCATAAATTTTAAATGAGTACTTCTTTTGAAAAATATCAAAAAAGACGGTTGCAATCTTCCTATTTATCTGTAATAATGAGTATTGCTTTTGTGCTTTTTTTATTGGGTCTATTTGGGTTGTTAGTATTGAACACAAAAAAGGTTTCTGATTACTTTAAAGAACAAGCATCCATTACAATCTTTTTAAAAGATGATGTTGACAAACAAACTGTAAAAAATTTACAAACCATTCTAAAAAGCGAAGACTATACCAAATCAATTACTTATATATCTAAAGAAGATGCTGCTGAACTTGCTAAAAAAGAAAATGGTGAAGATTTTATGGATTTTCTAGGTTACAATCCTCTTAAAAACTCTATTGATTTATACTTAAATGCGGACTTTGTTACACCAGAAAAAATGAGCGAGATAGAATCAAAATTGATTAAAAATGAAGCTGTTTTTGAAATATCTTATGACAAATCATTAATTACATTGTTAACCGAAAATGTAAAACGAATTAGTTTTTGGGTATTAATTTTTAGTGGAATCTTCACTTTAATAGCTATGATATTGATTAATAATTCTATTCGATTATCAGTATATTCCAAACGTTTTACTATAAAAACGATGCAAATGGTTGGGGCAACCAAACGTTTTATCAGAAAACCTTTTGTACTCAACAGTATTAAACTAGGTGCTATTGGATCATTAGTTGCAATTATAGCATTGGCCGTTGCAATATATTATATGAATGCTAATTTTCCTGAATTTGGATTTTTAGAAAATACCACATTATTAGCCATTCTTTTTAGCGGTGTTTTTTTATTAGGGATTATTATTACTTGGCTTAGCGCTTTTTTTGCAACGCAACGTTTTTTAAATTTACGAACAGATCAATTGTACTACTAAAATGTCAAAGAAAAAAAAATCAGATTTGCCTAATGGCAAGACAACAAAATCGAAAGATGAATTTTTATTTGGTAAAAGAAACTATATAATTATGCTTATAGGCATATTTATTATAGCATTGGGTTTTATATTAATGGCTGGTGGTGGCAGTGATGACCCTACAGTCTTTAATGAAGAAATCTATAATTTTAGAAGAATCCGCTTAGCTCCCACATTAGTTCTTATAGGTTTTGCTATAGAAATCTATGCTATTCTAGCCAATCCTAAAGAATAAAAATGAGTTATTTAGAAGCTATTATTCTAGGATTAATTCAAGGGTTGACTGAATTTTTACCAGTCTCATCGAGTGGTCATTTAGAATTGGCCAAAGCTATTTTTGGGGACAATTCTTTACCTGAAGAAAGCTTTACTTTTACTGTAATCTTACATTTTGCAACTGCTTTAAGCACATTGGTTGTTTTTAGAAAAGAAGTTTTTGAAATTTTGAAAGGAATCTTTCAGTTTAAATGGAATGAAGAGATGATTTTTTCATTAAAAATTATTATTTCTATGCTTCCGGCTGTACTCATTGGTTTATTATTTGAAAAACAGTTACAAGCTTTTTTTGGAGGTAGAATTTTACTGGTAGGTTGTATGTTACTAATTACAGCAACCTTATTATTATTTGCCGACAGAGCTAAAAACACTACAAAAAATGTTTCCTATACCAATGCTTTAATTATAGGAGTTTCACAGGCCATTGCGATGCTACCTGGCATCTCTCGTTCTGGGGCAACCATTTCTACATCTGTTTTATTGGGTGTTGACCGTACAAAAGCTGCCCGTTTTTCTTTTTTAATGGTAGTGCCTTTAATTTTTGGAAAAGTTGGGAAGGACATACTCGGTGGTGAAATTAGTTTTGAAAGCTCGCAAATAGGCATTATGGGAGTAGGTTTTGTAGCGGCATTTATTTCAGGTCTATTTGCCTGTAGTTGGATGATAACATTGGTTAAAAAAAGTAAATTATCCTATTTTGCAATCTATTGCACTATTATTGGATTAATTGCTATTGGTTATGCCTTATTTTTTAAATAAATGACTGCCGAAGATTTTAAAAATGGACAAGTATTATTGATTGATAAACCTTTAGATTGGACTTCTTTTCAGGTTGTAAATAAACTGCGATGGCATATTAGAAAAACCTTTGGTATCAAAAAAATAAAAGTAGGACACGCTGGTACTTTAGATCCTTTAGCAACGGGATTACTAATTATTTGCACAGGCAAATTCACCAAAAGAATTGAAAGTTTTCAGGCGAAAGTAAAAGAATATACCGGTACATTTACAGTCGGCGCTACCACGCCATCCTATGATTTAGAGACTGAAATTAACAAAACATACCCTACTGAACATCTAACAGAACAATTTATAAAAGATATTACCTTGCGATTTACTGGAGAGATTGAACAAAAACCTCCTATTTTTTCAGCAATAAAAAAAGACGGTAAACGATTGTATGAACTCGCAAGAGCTGGTGAAACCACTGAAATAAAATCGCGTAAAGTTACTATTGAGACGTTTGAAATTACAAATATAAATCTACCAAAAATTGAATTCAGAGTGATTTGTAGTAAAGGTACTTATATCCGTTCGCTAGCATATGATTTTGGAATTGCCTTAGATTCCGGAGCACATCTATCAAGTTTAAGGCGAACGAAAATTGGCGATTTTTCCGTAGAGAATGCGTATACCATTGAACGTTTTTTAAACACAATCAGCGGTAGCACATAATAATTCTAGTATATTCTCTTCTATATTAACTCCCTTATTTGCATTATACCAAACTTGTAATTCTTTTTTAAAATCAGCATCTAAGACCCCCAATTTCTCTTTTTGTTCTTCAACCATTTTAGTAGCTTCTGTTGGTCTTGGCCCCCAAGAATCAACAACTTCCTTAGTGTCAGCATCAATAGCAATTAATTTTGGAATTGATTTACTTCCATTTGTTAAAAATCTATCCATCAATGCCTCATTTTCATCGCGTAATATAATTCTTAACTCAATGGTCTCAGAAACTTCAGCCATCTTATTTATAACCGGTAAAGCATGTGCTGCATCACCACACCAACTTTCGGTTAACAAAATCCAACTATACTTTTTAGCCGACTTTTGAATAGCCTCAATTGCTTTTTCTGATAAATGAAATGTTTTGTCTAAACGTTTCATTCTACTATTATTCAATTTGCTATAGTTCAATAAATCCTCAGTTTGATTTTCTCCTGTAGATTTTCCTTCGACTAACAAATCAGCTACAAGCCCTCTATATTCTTGATAAGATATTGATTTTTCTAAGCTACTTTCAATTATGTTTTTCATCACCTCAATTAATATTTCTTCAACATTAGACACTATAAAACTCTAAACTTACAAAGCAAAAAATTGGTGAAATATTCTATGATTTATATTTATTCTTCAAATTCTCTAACATCACCTCAGTCATTTTTTCTAAATCAAATGAATGTTCCCAATTCCAATCCTCTCTTGCCTTGGTATCATCAATACTTTGAGGCCAACTATCAGCTATTTGTTGTCTAAAGTCTGGTGTATATTCTATTCTAAAATTAGGTAGATGTTTTTGTATACTTAATGCTATTTCTTTAGGTGTAAAATCTATTGCAGAAATATTATATGAAAAGAAATGTTTCGATAGCTCGGTTTGCATAATGTCAATTGTTCCTTTTATAGCATCATTCATATACATCATTGGCAGTCTCGTATTCTCAGCTAAAAAACAATTGTAAAAATTATCAGTTATTGCTTTATGATAAATTTCAACAGCATAATCTGTTGTTCCCCCTCCTGGGTTTGTTTTCCAACTTATAATACCTGGATAGCGAACACTTCTTACGTCTACATTATATTTATCTTTATAATAAGCACACCAACGTTCACCTGCTAACTTACTAATTCCATAAACCGTAGTGGGTTCCATTATAGTTTCCTGTGGCGTATTGTTTTTCGGAGTAGTTGTACCAAAAACAGCAATTGAACTCGGCCAAAATACTTTTTTTATCAATCCATCTTTTGCTAAATCCAGTACATGAAGTAAAGAGTTTATGTTTAAATTCCATGCCTTTTGAGGATGCTCCTCTGCTGTTACTGACAACATTGCCGCCATTAAATACACTTCTGAAACATTATATTTTTCAACAATTGCAGCTATCTTTTCTTTATCTGTAACATCTAGAATTTCAAATGGACCGCTTCCCATTAATTCAGTATTTCCCTCTCTAATATCAGAGGCTATAACCGTTGTATTACTATAAATTTCTCGTAATTTCAATGTAAGCTCCGTGCCTATTTGACCACAAGCTCCTAAAATAAGTATTGTATCAATCATCAAAAAAAATAAAAAAGGTTAGCAAATATATAGAAATTAAAAGTGTCAAATAGTTACAAATCTTTATTTATTACTTTTGTATAAAATTTCAATTTATCAAGAAAAATGACAAACAGCAAACTTCTATACTTTTTCATATTCATAATTAGTTTTACTTCCTGCAAAAAGAATGAATCTTCTGAGGTAAACAGTGATACTACCTCATTAGATACAGTCGTAGCCCAAGAAAAAAAAGATATTAGAAATATAGGAGAAACTTTACAACCTGAATCGAGGAAAAAAGTTGAAAATTGGAAAGAATACCAACAATTAGATGAGTTCTTAACTAATTTTTATAGTATTTCGCCAAGCGAAGCACTAAATTTATCTAAAGAACTTTCAACAATTACACAACAATTAAAAGATTCAGTCAAAATTGAAAGGTTTAAGTTGAATGATATAGGCATACGAATTAATGTGCTTCATAACAATGCATTACGCCTAGTGGACATATCAACTATTAGCGCTATTAAGCGGACAGAAGTCAAAGAAGAAATTCAAAATATTTTAGATGCTTTTTCTGCATTAAATGCCAAAATCAACAACATTGTAAATCAAGAAAAATTAGAAGCCGAGTTAAAAACTATTGAAATCAAGTGATTTAACGCAACTTTTGAGTTTAAAACGAACTTTCTTTCGGTTATTTTATTAAATTTGGTGTCATCATTAATTCAAATACTATGTTTATGTTTAAAAAACTACTCGTTTTAACTGTTCTCTTTTTTTCATTTAGTATTCTATATGGACAACAACTACCATTAGAAACATCGAGTGATGCTAAAAGTAAAAATAGCAAGATAACTTTCAAAGAAACTGTTGAAGGTTATAAAAAATACTTTGCAACTAAAGATATAGATAAAAAAGGCAGTGGCTATAAACCCTTTAAAAGATGGGAATATCGTTGGAGCCAATATCTGCAGGAAGATGGTACCATTGCACCTGCTGAACATTTATGGAAAGCTTGGGAGCAAAAGCAGCAAATGACTAAGTCCGCTAAGGTTGTAAGTAATTGGGTTTCAAAAGGCCCCTTTTCTCAATCTAGTAATAGTGGACAAGGCAGAATCAATACGGTTGTTGTTGATCCAAATAACGCAAATACTATATATGCAGGTGCCCCAGCTGGTGGTATTTGGAAATCTACAAATGCCGGTGTAAACTGGACTCCATTGACAGATGACTTGCCTCAGATAGGTGTTTCTGGTATTGCAATTGATCCTAACAATTCTCAAATTATTTATATTTCTACAGGTGATGATGATGCTGCTGATTCTTATTCTATTGGCGTGTTAAAATCAACCGATGGTGGATCAACATGGAATCAAACAGGTACTATAGCTGGTAATCCAATTTCAAGTAATGAAATTCTAATAGACCCTTCAAATTCTAATACAATTTGGGTTGCAACCGGAAATGGTTTGTTTCAATCAACTGATGCCGGAACCAATTGGATAAGTAAATTATCTGGAAATGTAAGAGATTTTAAGTTTAAACCTGGAGATCCTACTACTGTTTATGCAGTGACAAGCAATCGGTTTTTTGTTTCTACTGGCGGAGGAGCTTTTACCTCAACTGCTACAGGCTTACCAAGTTTTGGTACTATAGGGAGATTACGAGTGGAAGTTACTGATGCCGCCCCAAACAATGTATATATTTTAGCAGCCAAAACTAATTGGGCTTTTGATGGTATTTATAAATCTGAAAATAGTGGAGTTAGTTTTACAAAAACATCAGAGACATCTGATATTTTTGGCGGGAGTACTCAAGCTTGGTATGACCTAGCTTTTAGTATTTCTGATACCGATGCGAATACAATGTTTGTTGGTGTTTTAGATATATGGAAATCAACTAATGGCGGTAATGGTTTTACTAAAATTAATGACTGGAGAACTGTTAATGCAACCTTTACTCATGCTGATATTCATTTTATGAGATATTATAATGGTATTTTATATGCTGGAACCGATGGTGGTGTTTATACATCGTCTAATGATGGCTCTAGTTTTAGTGATTTGACCAAAGATATGTCTATCAGCCAGTTTTATAAAGTATCTGTATCTCGACAAAATTCTAATAAATTAGCTGGAGGCTTACAAGATAATGGTGGTTTTTCTTTGAATAATAATTTATGGCATAATTATCATGGCGGTGACGGTATGGATGCTGCATCTATTCCAAGTGATGAAAATACATTCTATGGTTTCACTCAATTTGGTGGATTTTTAACAGTTACAACTGATGGAGGAGTAACGAGCACTGGTATTTCTCAATCTCCTGTACAAGGAAACTGGGTTACACCATTGGTTTCTAATAAAGGAAGTGAAATCTATGCGGGTTATAACCAAATATATAAATTAGAAAATAATAGTGGTTGGTCTCAAATATCTAATCATGGTTTTGGTGGTAATTTAGAAGCTTTAGAAATTGACCCTAGTAATAGTAACATTATTTTCACTTCAAGAAGTCGTAACCTCTATAAAAGTATTGATAAAGGCGTGACATTTACAACTATTTCGATTGTACAAACAGGTTTTTCGGGTGTGAATATTAGCTCTATTGAAGTTCATAATACTGATAGTAACATCGTTTGGGCAACCACAACCGGAGTAAGTAATCTTTCAGGACCTAGTAGTGGCCACACGGGTGGTGGCGTCTACAAATCTACCGATGGTGGTATAACTTTTACAGACATTACCGATAACTTACCTGATGTATCAAAATTCGTGGTAAGACATCATATCGGCAGTCCTAATAACTCCATTTATGTTGGCACAGCGTTAGGAGTCTATTATCGAGATGATGCAACAAATACATGGGAATCATTTTCTACCAATTTACCTAATGTCGCTGTTCCTGACCTAGAAATAAACCCTTACGACGCTACTATAACCGCTGCTACTTATGGCAGAAGTGTTTGGCAATCATCTATTCCAACATTTGCTTTTACTGATTTGGATTTGACGAAGATTAGTTCTCCTGATAATAACGATGTTGCCTGTGGAGAAATTTCTCCATCACTAAGTGTACTCAATAATGGTTTAAATACAATAACCGCGTTTACTGTTAATTATAATATTGATGGTGGTGCTAATCAAGTCTTTAACTGGACTGGTTCTTTAACTTCCAATGCATCTACAATTGTTAATTTACCCGGTATTGCATCTTTATCTGAAGGCGAACATACACTAAATGCTGATATTACCGCATCAAATGACCTAAATCAATTTAATAATAGCACATCGAGTACTTTTTCTGTTAATCAGAGTGGGGCAGGTCAATTTATCAATACTTTTGAAGACATAAATAATGACCAATGGATAGCTGATGATCTATGGCAAATAGGCACACCTACAACAACAGATTTTAACAACGTCGTTACCTCTGGTTATGTTACAAATCCTTCAGGAGATTATACTGATAGTACAATTGCCTATTTATATTCGCCTTGTTACAATCTGGCACTATTAGAAAACCCTATTTTAAAATTCAATATGGTTTTTGATATAGAACCTGACTGGGATGTGTTATATATGGAGTATAGTTTAGACGGCGCTACATGGCAGGTTTTAGGTACTGCAGCTGACCCTAATTGGTATAATAGTAGCTTTATCGATCCGGGTAGAGTGTTAACTATTGGTAAACAATGGACAGGTAAAGACACGGTATTAAAAGAATATAGTTTTGATTTAGCAGCTTTTACGAATGAATCTAGTATTATTTTCAGATTTAAATTTGCTTCTGATCAAAATCTGAATGAAGAAGGTGTTGTTATAGATGATTTTGTTATTGATGCCTCAGCAATATTAGCTGTAAATGATTTTGATAAAGACGCTTTTTCAATATACCCAAACCCTTCATCAGATATCTTTAATATTAGAAGAATAAATGGAAATGGTGAAGAAATGAATCTTGAAGTATATGATATAACCGGAAAATTAATCCGTAAGCACACTAAAATTACTAATAGCAATTATCAATTAAATATGGTTGGTATTGCTAAAGGAGTGTACTTTATGAGGATACAAATTGATAACAAACAATTGGTCAAAAAACTAATCCTAAATTAAATTTACAGAAAACTTACTGGAAAAGGTTGTCTAAAAAGTAACTTTTATGTCAGTTTGAGCCTGCCTGTGGTAGGCAGGCTCAAGGTGACATTTAGTTAAGTTATTACCTTTCGGACAATCTCTTTTTTATTGGAACAATCACAACTCAATTTTGAATTTGAACATTTATAACTTCAATAATTGGTTTGAATTAAGGTATCAATTCTATTGCTTTACTATATACCAACGTTGTTTCCCAACCTCTATACAGTAAATAATCTGCTAGTTTTTTTCTTTTTTTATAACTGTTTGATTCTATAATTTTTGAAAATCGTTTTTGAGCCAGTTCATTAAAAGTTTTGTAATATTCCTCTTCATCTATTTCTTGCAAAGCCGTTGTTATATTATAATCAGTTATGTTTCTAACTTTTAATTCTCTTATAATACGCTGTTTTCCCCATTTTTTTATTCTGAACTTACCTCTTGCAAAAGCTTTAGAAAATCGTTCCTCATTCAAAAAATCATAATCTAATAAATGCAATAGTATATATTCTTTAACTTCATCAATCGCATCCATACTCTTTAATTTATTTTCAACTTCCTGATGGCATCGCTCTTGGTAAGAACAATAATATTCCATCTTTTTTTTCATTTCATCAATGGTATGGGCCAATTTAAAGTCGTTTAAATTTGTTAATTACTTCTATAAAAGTAAGCAAATAACTTTAGGAAAAAAATACCTTTAGTTGTTATATTTACAGAGAAATTTTTTTAATTATAAGATTACATATCAACCCTAAGTATAAGAGTAATATTATAAAATATGAAAAGAAGTACTCTGTTATTTATATTTCTTTTGGGAGTTATTTTTTCATACTCCCAAACTATCGCGAAACAAAGTTTTGAAACATCTGGAGACACTTGGAGTCCTATGACATTCTCTACACCTCCTTGCACTATTGGTAATGATGTTTGGGATTATACTACCAGCTTACCTGGAATTACACCTAATGATGGGAACCAGTTTTGGGGTATTAGAGACCTTAACGGAAGTTGTGGTGGTAACGGGTTTGAAACTATTACCCTACCAAATGTCAATGTTTCAACATTTTCTAATGTCATTTTTTCTTTTGATTATAATGCTATAGGATTTGATAATAATGAAGATTTACGATATGAGTTATTTTATGACGGTATAAGTCAAGGGGTAATTATTGTAGTAAATGGTGTTCGTGGTAATGGTGATAATACAAACGGGTGGCTTACAGAAACTGTAAATATTCCTAACTCTGTGAATAATATAAGTGTAGTTTTAAGTGCAAGAAATAATCAAGGTAACGATAGAGGTGGGTTTGATAATGTAAGGCTTTCTGGTTCTGTAAGTAACGATACAGATGGAGATGGAATTTTCAACCCTTCTGATATAGACGATGACAATGATGGTATTGTAGATTCTGAAGAAGGAGATTGTGCACCAATTATTAACAACTCTAGTATAGAGTCCCCGTTAGTAACTGGTAATACACCATTCTTACAATCTTTTAATAATGGAAATATTAAAATTTATGATGCTTCCGTCGTGCCTTTTTGGGAAACTACTGCAACCGATAATGCAATAGAAATTTGGAATAGCTCTAATACTATAACTAATCCTCATGCAAATGCCCATAGTGGTAATCAGTTTATTGAATTAAACGCAAATCAAGTAGCTTCAATTTATCAAGATCTTACTACTCAACCTGGAACAACTTTAACTTGGTCTGTCGCTCACAGAGGTAGAAGTGGAACGGACAGTGCATCAGTAAGCATTGGCACTCCTGGAAATATTTCTATTGTTCAAATAATAACTACTGGCAATACTGCATGGGTAGTATATTCTGGAAATTATGTAGTTCCTCTTGGGCAAACAACAACAAGGTTTCAATTCGATTCAAGAGGAGGTGGAAGTATTGGGAATTTTATAGATACTTTTATAATAACATGTGTAGATGCTGAAGATACAGATAATGATGGTATCCCGAATAATTTAGATTTAGATTCTGATGGAGATGGGATTCCAGATAATATTGAAGCACAAACTACACTGAATTATATAGCCCCAAGTGGAAATGATACTAACTCAAACGGATTAGATGATGGCTATGAAACTACACCAGGTATTGGTCTTATACCAATCAACACAGATGGAACGGATACTCCTGATTTTTTAGACACTGATAGTGATAATAAAGATGGAAATGATACTGAAGAAGCTGGACTCTCTTTATCAGGAATTGATACTGATAATGACGGATTAGACAACAATGTTGATGCTACAATAAATTATAGTGACCCAGGAGGGACAATAGATAACCCATTAACTGGAGTTGTTACTTTACCAGATACTGATAATGATGTTAATTTAGGTGGTGATGTTGATTATAGAGACGCTTTACCTATTTGTGCCTTTATAACAATTTGGAATGGATCAAATTGGAATAATGGCATACCTAATTCATTTGCTTCAGCAATAATAAATACGAATTATGACACTACTACAAACGGTAGTTTTGAATCTTGTAATTGTCAAGTTAATAGTGGTAGTACCGTAAATATTAGAGCTAACGATTATATTTCAATTCATAATGATTTAACAGTTATTGGAACCATAGAGGTAAGGCATCAAGGCTCATTAGTAATGACCAATGATAATGGTCTAGTATCCGTTTCTGGAATAGTAAATGTTCATAAAACAACAACAACATTAAATAATTTTAGAGATTTTACGTATTGGTCCTCGCCAGCAAATACAACAATTGGTCAAGCCTTTGTAACTGTTGACCCAAACAGAATATTTCAGTGGGATATTCCTTCAAACTCTTCTATTGGCGACTGGTCTATTGCTTCTGGAAACATGACCTCTGCAAGAGGTTATATTTCTGAAGCCCCAAATACCACTCAAAATGGCGGAACGCATTCAGTTATCTTTACTGGAAATCCTAACAATGGTATTGTTGATATACCCGTAGGTTTTAATAATGACAACCTTACTTACAGTGATTTTAATTTGATAGGAAATCCATATCCTTCGGCAATTAATATTGACGACTTCATACAACTTAGTAATAATAGTGAGATGGACGGCACTATTTGGTTGTGGACACACAATACAGATATAGATACCTCTGGACAATTTTTAGGATTTGATTATGCAACCTATAATCTTACTGGCGGAACAGTAACCGCATTACCTGTTCAGTCAGGAGGTTCGCCACCAACTAACAATATTGCATCAGGACAAGGTTTCTTTATTAGAACAACGAATTCTGGTACGCTATCTTTTCAAAATAGTATGCGATTGAATAATCAAAACACACAATTTTATAGAGCACCGGGCTCTAAAACTTCTACAACAACTCCAACTCAAGAGAAAGATAGAATATGGCTAAATATTGAAAGCAATACAGGTGGTGCTTTTAGTCAGTTATTAATCGGATTTTTTGATAACGCCACCGATGGCTATGACAGAGGTTACGATGGTACAAGACTGGGTGCAAGTTGGATAGATTTTTATTCAAAAATTGATACGTTGGGTTATGCCGTTCAAGGCTTAAGCAGTTTTACTATAGATAAAAAAGTATCCATTGGTTTTGATACTTACATAGCAGAACCCTTAACCTATAAAATTAGTATCTATGATATTGAAGGCGTTTTAAATGATAACGACATTTATTTAATTGACCATGAACTGGATATTATACATAATCTAAAGTTAGCCGATTATCAATTTGATGTTAATGGTGAAGGTTATTTTCCCGAAAGATTTACCTTACAATTTACCAATTCAGTACTAAATGTTGATGATTTAGAACTAAACAATAATTTTGTCTTAATAAACGAAGAGAGTTCGCTACTATTAAAAGCTAGTTCTATAATTACAGGTCTTAAAATATATGACATCACAGGTAGATTATTAATTGATAAAAAACCGAATGATAAAGAGTATCATATCAATACTCATAGTATTAGAAAAGGTACCGTTTTAGTGGTTAATGTAATTTTTGAGAACAATCAGTCAACTACAAAAAAAATAATAGTACACTAACTAAGGTTTTTATTAAAAAATCTGTACAACTAAGAACGCTATACAGATTTTTGCAATAATCTAAACCAATCAACTAACCTTAAAATAAGTCTTATTCTTACTTAAAGAATGTCAACTATAAGACACTACTAACTCAAAAAGGTTTAATCGAACTCAGATTAGTATATTGAAAATTTAAGCAAAAAAAAACCAGTAACAATTTATGTTACTGGTTTTATTTGATATAATTACTACCTTATTTTTTTATCATTAGAATCAAAAAAATGATATTCTAAATATTGGTAAGCATCTCTTGGTATAACTTTAATCCACTTTCTGTACTTTAAAAACCATTTATTCTGAATTGAAGGTAATCCTTGTTTAATATAGGATGCCACAAAAGGATGTACATGAAGCACAATACTTTTCTTAGTCTTTTCAACAATACTTTCTAACTGGTTTTCAATTTTTTCTACCAAAATTATAGGTGCCTCTACTTCACCATTTTTATTTGGATTTTCTTCTTTTGTTTTTATAACCATTTCTGGTCTAACACGTTGCCTTGTAATTTGAACCAATCCAAATTTACTTGGCGGCAATATTTTGTGTTTTGTTCTGTTAGATTTCATTTCATTCTTTAAATGATCATATAATTTATGTCTATGATCCGCAGAATGCATATCAATAAAATCTACCACAATAATACCACCCATATCACGTAATTGTAATTGACGAGCTATTTCTGAAGCTGCAATTAAATTTACTTCCAACGCTGTATCTGCTTGCGAATTTGCTTTGTTTGAACGATTACCACTATTTACATCAATAACATGTAACGCTTCTGTATGTTCAATTACTAAATAAGCACCTTTAGGCATAGAAACTGTCCGGCCAAATGCTGTTTTAATTTGTCTTTCAATACTATATTTTTCAAAAATAGGTATTTTAGACGTATACAATTTTACAATAGATACTTTTTTCGGAGCAATACGCTGTACATACTCTTTAAGTTCAGTATATAAAGCCTTGTCATTTGTAATAATACCTGAAAAAGAATCATTAAACACATCTCTTAATATAGATGATGCTCTATTCATTTCAGATAGTACTTTTACAGGAGCCTGAGCTTTTGGTAATTGTCTAGACATATTCACAAATATCTTAATAGAATTTTGTAAATCTTTATCTAAATCAGCTACTTTTATTCCTTCAGCTACTGTTCTTAAAATAACTCCAAATCCTTTGGGTTTTATGCTTTTTACAAGCCTTTTTAATCTTTCTTTTTCCTTTCTACTAGATATCTTTTGTGATACCGATATTCTATCAGAAAAAGGGATTAGTACTAAATATCTTCCGGCAATTGAAAGCTCTGAGCTTATTCGAGGACCTTTAGTAGATATAGGTTCTTTAACAACCTGTACTAATAAATTTTGACCAGATTTTATAACTTGGTCAATAGTTCCATTTTTATGAATATCTTTTTCAAAATGGAAATTTTTTAAAGTGAATTCTTTAAGTTTACCTGTACTTATTAGCTTAGTGTATTTAGATAAAGATAACAATTGTGGTCCTAAATCATGATAATGTAAAAAAGCATCTTTTTCGCTGCCAACATTTACAAAAGCTGCATTTAAGCCTGATAATGTTTTTTTAATTTTGGCTAAAAATATATCGCCAACATTAAATTTATTATCATTTGATTCTTTATGTAATTCAATAAGCCTACCATTTTTTAATAAGGCAAAATCTATACCAGAGGAACTTGATCTAACTATTAATTCTGTTTTCACTCTGTATAAGTTTTATACCTATATTATATAAACTATAATATAGATGGATTAAAAAATAATTTATACCATTTTAATCTTTTAAGATTAAAACAGTATTACAGGTTAATTGTAACCTGACGAAATTTGTTTATAACAAATCTCTTTTTTCAATGAACGATTATTAACACAATAGAAAAAATAGCTTAGGCTATTTTTTCTTTTTATGTCTGTTTTGTCTACTTCTTTTTTTACGCTTGTGAGTAGAAATTTTACTGCGTTTTCTTTTTTTACCGCTTGGCATAATTTAACGTTTATTTTAATTAATTATTTTACCGGAACATTCTTCTTAACTCCTTCAGAAAATACTTTTGCTGGTTTAAATGAAGGAATATTATGTGCTGGAATTTTAATTGTAGTGTTTTTTGATATATTTCTGCCTGTTTTTTCAGCTCTGGTTTTAATAATAAAGCTTCCGAAACCTCTTAAATACACATTTTTATCACTTTCTAAAGCCCCTTTTACTTCTTTCATAAAATCTTCTACTACTCTCAATACATCTGCCTTTTCAATTCCAGATTTTTCTGAAATATTGGCAACAATCTCTGCTTTTGTCATTCTAAATTTATTTTAATTTGTTATTCGTCTAATTTTAGGGTGGCAAATATAAGATAATTAATCAATTTCAAAAAGCTAAATCGTTAAAATTTAATTAGATAAAAGCAGTATCATTGCATAATTATTTCATATAATGAATTTTTCTAACACATTAATATACTGGTATTTACAAAATAAACGCGAATTGCCTTGGCGGAAAACTAATAATCCGTATTATATTTGGCTTTCCGAAATTATACTACAACAAACTCGAGTAAATCAAGGGTTGGAATATTATCGAAAATTTATCACAACTTTTCCTACCATTTATGATTTGGCGAAAGCAGATGAAAAAACCATTTTAAAACTATGGCAAGGGTTGGGATACTACTCAAGAGCCAGAAACTTGCATTTTTCCGCAAAGTATATTGTAAATGAATTAAAAGGGAAGTTTCCTGAAAATTATACCACACTACTTAAACTCAAAGGTGTTGGTGATTACACCGCCTCTGCAGTAGCTTCCATATGCTATAATGAATCAACTGCAGTTGTAGACGGCAATGTATATAGAGTCTTGTCTCGTTATTTTGGAATTCATACTCCCATCAACTCCACGAAAGGAATTAAAGAGTTTAAACAATTAGCACAACAATTAATTGACAAAAAACAACCTGGAATTTTTAATCAAGCTGTCATGGAATTTGGCGCCATACAATGCAAACCTCAAAATCCTGATTGTACAATTTGTCCGTTGAATTCAAGTTGTATTGCATTACAAAAACAATTGGTAAATAAACTTCCTGCTAAGGATAAGAAAATTACTATTAGAAAAAGATTTTTTAACTATTTAGTTATTTCTGACCCCTATAATAATATTACAATTCAACAGCGTAAAGAGAAAGATATTTGGCAATATTTATACGAATTTCCCTTAATAGAAACACCGAAAGAATTTCATTTAAAAGAGTTACTTGAGACTAATGAGTTTTGTTCCATTGCTAACGAAGACGCTACAACCGTTTCGCTTTTCAATAAATCTATGATTGTACATAAACTCTCACATCAACATCTTTATACTAAATTTTGGATAGTTACAATACCGAAGAAATTAAAAAACAGTATCTCATGGAACGACTTTGATAACTATCCTGTTCCCATTCTCATTCATAATTTTGTAGAAAATTTTAAATGAACCTTCAAACCATACACGGGTTCTATAAATTCATTATCTTTGAATACTAATTAGAAATCAAAATGGCAGGTACACTAAATAAAGTAATGCTAATAGGACATTTAGGTGACGAAGTAAAAATGCACTATTTTGAAGGAGGAAATTCTATCGGACGTTTTCCTGTAGCTACTAATGAAAATTATACCAACCGCCAAACAGGTGAAAAAGTAACTACAACCGAATGGCATAATGTAGTTGCTCGTAATAAATTAGCCGAAATTTGCGAAAAATACCTTAGCAAAGGTGATAAGGTATATGTAGAGGGAAGAATAAAAACCCGTCAATGGGAAGGGCAAGATGGAGGCAAAAGATACACTACTGAAATTCATGTAGTAGATATGACTTTTTTAACTACAAAAAAAGATATAAGTTCGAATCAAAATGCAACTTCTACTTCAAAAAGTGAAACAACACCTAATACCGAGGTTGAAAAATCTTCGCAGGAACAAGACGATGATTTACCTTTTTAGAAAAAGCAATTGTAAATTTAACTAAATTGAACGTAATTGGACCCTGAACCCTTGAGTTTATTTTTACTAATTTCTACTACAAACGTGTCCTTAATAGTTGGTATACCAGCCCTTTTAATATTATTAGTTATATCTGCGTTAGTATCGGGTTCTGAAGTAGCTTTCTTTTCATTGTCTAAAACAGATTTGGATGATAATCTAGCAACCAAATCTAAACGGGTACAATCTGTTGTCAAATTACTTGAACACCCTAAAAAATTACTTGCAACCATTTTAATAATAAATAATTTTATTAATATTTTAATTATTTTACTATTTGCTTATTTAGGAGCGTTTTTTTTTAGCGGTATCACTTCTACTGCATTACGCTTTACGCTAGAAGTAGTTTTGGTAACTTTTTTAATATTACTTTTTGGTGAAGTTCTACCTAAAGTTTATGCCAATAGAAATGCTTTGAAATTTGCAACTTTCATGGTATTTCCTATTAAAATTTTAAATGTCTTACTTTCTATTTTTAGTGTTCCTTTGATGAGTTTGACATCAATTATTGAAAAAAGATTGGGTAAAAAACAAACCGATTTTTCTGTTGAAACCTTATCTCAAGCACTTGAACTGACCTCAGAAGAAGCTACCACTAAAGAAGAACAAAAAATTTTAAAAGGTATTGTGACTTTTGGAAATACTGAAACTGTACATGTCATGTGCCCAAGAACAGATGTCTTTGCCTTATCAGATAATGAAAATTTTGCTAATATAATTATAAATATAATTAAAGAAGGACATTCTAGAATACCTGTTTATCATGAAAATATTGATGAAATCATTGGGATATTATACACTAAAGATTTACTGCCACATTTAAATAAAAAAACCTTTCACTGGAAAAAATTGTTAAGAGAACCTTTTTTTGTTCCTGAAAATAAAAAACTGGATGATTTGCTAAAAGAATTTCAAGAAATGAAAAATCATTTGGCAATTGTGGTTGATGAATACGGTGGAACTTCAGGCATCGTTACATTAGAAGATGTAATTGAAGAAATTGTAGGCGATATTAGCGATGAATTTGACGATGATGATTTATCCTATTCAAAATTAGATGACAACAATTATGTGTTTGAAGGCAAAATAGCATTGAAAGATTTTTATAAGGTACTCCAAATTAACGATGAAGTTTTTGAAGGACAAAAAGGAGAAGCTGAAACATTAGCTGGGTTTATTTTAGAAATAAATGAAAAATTTCCGAAACAAAATGATAGCATACTTTTTAATGAGTATGTCTTTAAAATTGAAGTACTAGATAAAAAACGTATCAAACAAATTAAAGTAACCATTCCTAATGAAGACAATTAAATCTATTTTTATGATATTATTCTTAAAACTTGCATTAAACGCGGTTGAAGAATTATTTAAGTATAGACAAAAATTCTTCATTTTTACGTTTTCGATGATACTACTAACTTCTTGCAATGAAGAAATACTACCTAAGCCCAAAGCATTTTTGAGATTGGCATATGAAAATACAGAATACAACAAAATAAGTTCTAACTGCCCCTATATTTTTGAAGTTTCTAATAATGTTAATGCAAATTATGACGAGAAATGTTGGATAACTATTGAATATCCTAAACTAAAAGCTTCCTTGAATATTACGTATAGACCTATTGAAAACAATCTAAAAGAATTATTACAAGAATCTGAAAAATTAACATACAACCACGCTATCAAAGCAGACGGAATCAGTACAAAACCTTATGAAAATTATAAAAATAAAAAATACGGGGCTTTATCTGAAGTTACTGGTAATGCAGCTTCACCTTTACAATTTCATTTAACAGACAGTACAAAACATTTTATTACAGGTGCTTTATATTTTAAGGTACAGCCTAACTATGATTCTATTCTACCTGCAATAAAATTTATAGAAAAAGATATCGAGCACTTGATGGAGACTTTAGAATGGAAAAATAATTAGTCAAAAAAGGTGGCAAATCAAAATTATAAATTCACAAAAATTATTAGAATTTGGTTGATAACAGGTCTTGTTATGCTTATTGGTCAAGTTATTCTTGGCGGAATAACAAGGCTAACAGGTTCTGGTCTTTCCATTACCCGTTGGGATATTGTAAGCGGTGTCATACCACCTCTAAACGCGACACAATGGCAAGATACTTTTGAATTATATAAACAAACTCCTCAATACCTTAAAATAAACGCACACTTTACATTGAGTGATTTTAAATTTATTTATTTTTGGGAATATGCACATCGTCTTTGGGTGCGTATTCTAGGGTTTGTATTTTTAATTCCGTTTATCATATTCGTTATAAGAAAACACATCAACTTCTACTTAATCAAAAGATTAGGATTGGTAATATTCTTTACAGCACTCACTGCCTCTGCAGGTTGGATAATGGTTAAAAGCGGACTGGTAGATAGACCTTGGGTCAATGCATATAAACTAAGTCTCCATTTTATTTTGGCCGTTCTAAGCATATTCGCAATGGTAAAGACAATTGCCGATGTTTATAATTATAGAAATGAAAATAAAAGTCCAAAAACAACTTTATTAATTGTATTGATTTTCACCACCTTCATTCAAATGATTTTTGCCGGTTTAATGTCAGGCATGAAAGCAGGTTTATATTATCCTTCTTGGCCGGATATGAATGGCCGTTTTATTCCAGAGGTTCTGTTAAATAGTATCAACTGGAATTGGACTAATTTGACAAATTATGACACCTATGTTTTTGCCCCAGCACTCGTCCAATTTACACATAGACTATTGGCATATATACTATTGATACTAACAACCTATATTTATTTCAAATACCGTTCTCAAGTCTACAAACTCGCTAAAGTCTGGTTAAGAATATCTTTTGGTTTGATAGTCTTACAGTTAATAGTAGGTATTCTAACACTTCTAAATATAAAAACAGGCATCCCTCTATTTTACGGAGTACTGCATCAATTAGTTGGGATTCTCTTTTTTATAAGTCTACTATTCTTATTCTTTTCATTGAGAAGGTCTCTTTTGACAAATATAACTTCTTAACAAATCGCATAAAAAAAGCTTTCATCTCGATATTTCGAGAGAAAGCTTTTTTTAAATTTATAGTTGTAAGGAATTAGTTTTTTACAGCATCCTTTACATCTTCTACAACTTTTTCAGCGCCTTCTTTTACGTCAGCAGCTCCTTCTTTTACTGCATCAACAGCATCTGCTGCTTTTGCTTTAACTGAATCTACTGCTTCACTTGCAGCTTCTTTTGTAGCATCAACTGCATCTCCTGTAGCTTCAGTAGCATCATCTACTACGTTTTCTACAGCATCAACAGCGTCTCCTGTTTTTTCCTTTGCTTCTTTACAAGAAACAGCAATTAAACTTACTAGTGCAATTGCCAAAAATCCTTTTAATAATCTCATTTGTTTGAAAATTTTAGTTTTATACGTTAACGAAACGCAAAATAACCAATTATATTTCACAAAAACAAAAAAAAAGTTGGTGTTTATTCTATTCAGTTGTCTTTATATCAGCCACTTTGTACAAATCACCACCCGCAATTTGTTCTACGACAGCAATAATTTGTTTTTCAGAAATTTTGTTTGCATCATATTCAACGATTCCATTTTTCTTTTCAAAATTCACCTTAGCAAACTTCACACCTTCTGTTTTTGACAATTTAGATTGAATAGTTCTGGCACAGCCTATCTCACAGGTCATGCCTTCAATATTTAAAGCAAGCTTTTTTAAATCAGCATCTGCTGAAAGTTCCTTTTTTTCAGTAATTTTAGTATCAATACTTTTACTCCCAGCTTTCTTTTCGCAAGAAGCAAATAAAACAACAGTACATACTAATATAACTAATTTTGTAATTTTTTTCATACACTATACATTTTTGAAAGACAAAAATAAAATATTCTGATTTATTATACGACTTTTGCAGTGATTATTTTATCGAATGAAAAACGCACAACTTCGCTGGTTTTACTTAATCATACTTTCTATAGTTTGGGGAAGTTCTTTTATTCTAATGAAAAAAGCATTGATTGGTTTAACTCCAATACAAGTAGGAGCACTTCGTATTTTAATCACCGCATTTGTTTTGGTACTTGTTGGTTTCAAAGAACTTTTTACTATAAAAAAAATTCATTGGTACTACATTTTTTTAACAGCTGTTCTAGGCACCTTTTTTCCAGCTTTTTTATTTGCGTATGCCATTAACGGAATTGACAGTTCTATTGCATCTATTTTAAATTCACTTACTCCTTTAAATACACTAATTGTCGGAGCCTTACTTTTTGGTTTCTCTTTTATGCGTCATCAATTATTCGGAATTTTGGTTGGCTTAATTGGCACGGCTATTCTAATTTTAAAAGGCGCAGCATTAAACCCAGATCAAAACTACTGGTATGCTCTTTTGGTAATACTATCATCTATCGGCTATGCATTCAATGTCAATATACTCAAAAAACATTTGTCAGATTTAGGTGCTTTAGCTGTAACTACTGGTAATTTTGTAATTCTTATCATACCGACATTTATAGTACTTTGGTATTCAGATTTTTTTCAAACATTTGAAGCTTCAGAAATTACACGTTCATCACTAATCTACATAACTTTATTGGCCGTTTTTGGAACCGCTTTTGCTAAAACTTTATTCAATAAATTAGTACAAATGTCTTCTCCTATATTTTCAACCTCGGTGACTTATCTAATACCTATTGTAGCTGTGTTTTGGGGGTTTTATGATGGAGAAAATTTAACGGCTGTTCAGCTTATTGGTGGTGTTTTAATTCTCATAGGTGTTTATTTAACTAATAGGAAATAAAAACAAACAAACAACCCCTTGCCTATTTCCAAAATAGGAGTATATTTGCACCCGCCTAAGTAAAAAAGTAGGCGCATTTTAAAAAAATAATATTATGTACGCAATTGTAGAGATAGCAGGGCAGCAATTTAAAGTTGCAAAAGACCAAAAGGTATTTGTACATCGTTTACAAGAAAAAGAAGGTTCAAAAATTACTTTTGACAATGTTCTTTTATTGGATGATGGCAAAGTAACCATTGGCGCCCCAGTTATAAAAGGTGCAGCAGTAACTGCCAAAATTTTAAAACACCTTAAGGGTGATAAAGTAATCGTTTTTAAGAAAAAACGTAGAAAGGGTTATAAAGTTAAGAACGGACATCGTCAGTACTTATCTGAAATTCAAATTGATAGTATTGTTGCTAGTGGTGCTAAAAAAGCAGTAGCTAAAAAGGAAGAACCTAAGAAAGAAACTCCTAAAGCAACAACTAAAAAAGAAGCCGCTCCTAAGACAGCTGCCAAAAAAGCGCCTGCAAAAAAAACTGAAACGGTTGATTTAAGTAAAAAAACCGTAGCAGAATTAAAAGAAATGGCTAAAGCAAAAGGTATTGAAGGGCTTTCTTCAATGAAAAAGGCGGACCTTATTGCTGCTTTAAGTAAATAATAATTATAAAAATAACAGATTCTGAAACGAGTTCAGGATTGTAAAATAAAATATCATGGCGCATAAAAAAGGTGTAGGTAGTTCTAAAAATGGTAGAGAATCAGAATCGAAACGATTAGGTGTTAAAATCTTTGGAGGTCAAGGTGCTGTCGCGGGTAATATTATTATTCGTCAAAGAGGTACTAAACATTATCCAGGAGAAAATGTATATATGGGTAAAGACCACACATTACATGCTCAAGTTGATGGTATTGTAAAATTTACTAAGAAAAGAGATAATAGGTCTTATGTTTCTATTGAGCCAATAAAGGCTTAGTATAATACCTAAAAAATTATATAAAGACCCTTACCATTTTTGGTGAGGGTTTTTCTTTTATATTTGTATTTGAAATTTATTAATTACTTTGAGCACATTACAACGCTTTTTTAAGGACACCATTATTTACGGAATTGCCGCTGTATTACCTAGAGCGATTAATATACTTCTCACTAGATTACATACCGAAAAGCTTGAATCGGATAAATTTGCAGAAAATACATGGTATTTTGTTTTTGCAGCTTATTTTATTGCCTTCTTAAGTTTTGGAATGGAAACAGCCTTTTTTAGATTTTTTTCCAAAGAAAAAGAGAAAGGAAAAGTAGTTTCAACATCATTTATAACCTTATTGGCTTCAACTCTCCTGTTTTTATCAGTATTATTAATATTTAATAAGGATTTCGCTATAATTTTAGGTTTTACGAACCCCACACATTTAAAAATACTCACTTTTGTCACTGCGTTAGATTTACTAGTAGTAATACCTTATGCCTATTTACGTGTCACAAACAGGCCTTTAAAATTTACTTTTTATAAAGTATCAAATATTATTATTTACGCCATTTTCAATCTTTTCTTTTTATGGTTTGTTCCTTATGCAATAAAAAATAACATCACCTTACCCGAAATAATAACTGAATCATACAACACCACGCCTTCTGTAGTGTACATTTTTATTGCTAATTTAATTGCTAGTCTGACAACATTTTTAATGTTACTACCCTCTATGTTTAAATTCGGATTTGAATTTGATAGAAAAATTCTCCAAAAAATGTTAGCTTATGGTTTACCAATTATGGTCGGAAGTTTAGCCTATGTAACGAATGAGAATTTAGATAAACTCTTGCTAGTGGATGCAATTGGAAAAGACCAAATGGGTATATATGCTGCATGTTATAAACTAGGTGTTTTTATGGTCTTATATGTTATGGCTTTTCGTTTGGGAGCTGAACCTTTCTTTTTTAATCATGCAGACAAAGCAAATGCAAAAGAAACCTATGCTAAGATTTTAACCTGGTTTACCATCATCGGAGCCTTTTTTATGCTAATTGTAATAGTTTACATCAATCTTTTTGCTGGAATATTATTAGCTCCTGAATACTTTGAAGCCCTAGCAATTGTACCCATTATTTTATTAGCAAATCTCTTTTTAGGCATCTATAACAACCTATCTGTATGGTATAAATTAACTGACAAAACCAAGTACGGAATGTATTTTTCAATTTTTGGCGCTGTGTTGACCATTACATTTAATGTCATTTTTATTCCAAAAATTGGTTATATGGCCTCAGCATGGGCTACACTAATTGCTTATAGCGGAATGACATTCATATCCTATTTCTATGGAAAAAAATATTATAAAGTCCCTTATAATATTAGCAAAGTATTTTTATATATCCTGATTTCTGTAGGGTTATCATATATATCATATGAATTTTTTAAAGAGAATTATATAGTATCTACATTATTTATTATCGTTTTTCTTGTCTTTATTGCCATCAACGAAAAAAAAGAACTCCAAACAATATTTAGTAAATGATTGTAAAAATTATCAATACTTCGAAGCATCAATTACCCATTTATGAAACTTCAGCGTCTGCGGGAATGGATTTAAGAGCAAATATAAATGAAGCTATCACACTAAAACCTTTAGAGCGTGCCATTATTAAAACCGGACTTTTTATCGCTTTACCTAACGGATATGAAGCCCAAGTAAGACCAAGAAGCGGATTGGCAGCTAAAAAAGGAATCACAGTATTGAATGCTCCTGGAACTATTGATGCCGATTATCGTGGTGAAATTGGGGTCATTTTAGTAAATCTTTCTAACGAAGATTTCACAATCAATGATGGTGAGAGAATAGCACAATTGGTTATTGCTCAATATTCGCAAGCTGTTTGGGAAGAAGTTGACTTACTTGAAGAAACAAAACGTGGTAAAGGTGGTTTTGGAAGCACAGGAGTTTAGTTAAGGTTTAGAAACCTTTTTCTCAATTGCACTATCAATTTTTTCCATAGTTTCTTTTGGTATAAAACCTTTAGAAGCTAAACCAATACCAAAAATGATCAAGGCTATCCCCATACCTCTTTTTATTTTTCTTATGACGTTAGGTGTTAATTTATTTTTTAATTGCTTTGCCAACAAAATCTTGACAATATCAGTTAAAAAATAAGCGACAATAATAGTCGTAAAATAGTTGAATATTCTGTTATCATTCATTTCTAAATTAGGACTAATAACCACGACCAATCCCAACCAAAAAACGAGTACACCAATATTAATAAAGTTTAGAAAAAACCCTTTAATAAATAAACTCATATAATTGTTTTTTTCAACAACTACTATTTCTTCATCTGTTATTATAGGTTTTCTTCTTTTATAATAAGTTAGCAATCCATATATAAATAAAATGCCGCCACCTAAAACAAACAATCGAGGGTCATCTTTTATTTTTTCCAGCATTGTACGACTACCGTAGTAAGCAAAATATATAAAAACAATATCTGCTATTATTACTCCCAAATCAAAAATTATGGCTGCTCTAAAACCTTTAGTAGCACTTGTTTCGAGCAATACAAAGAAAACAGGACCTATCATAAACGCAAGTCCAATACCGATAGGAATAGCATTTAAGATATCGCTCATAAATTATATTGTTTTAAGGTTAAACAGCATCATAATCTATTGTAATTTTATCAGTTATTGGGTGCGCTTGGCATGTTAAAATCATCCCTTCTTCAACCTCTTCATCAGATAAAATTGTATTCGAATCCATAATGGCTTTTCCTTCGGTTACTTGCGCTAAACAACTACTACAAATTCCGCCTTGACAAGAATAAGGTGCATCTAATCCTTTTGACAAGGCAACATCCAAAATAGTTGATTTTTTTGACATACTAAATGTTTCTTCATCATCATCTAGAATTACCGTTACTTCAGAATGTCCTTCTAAATTATTACTTTCAACAGATTCATTTGTGGTGCTTACAGCAAATAATTCGAAATGAATTTTATCTTCAATTATAGCTGCACTTATTAATGTAGTTTTTACTGCATTAATCATAAGTTCTGGTCCGCACAAAAAGTAATTATCAAATTTTACTCCATTGTATATATTATTTATCATACGATTCACAATTGAAGCATCAATTCTTCCAAATAAATGGTCTATATGCGGTGATTGACTAAAAATATAATGTACAAAAAATTTATTTTCATATTGCTTAGCTAAATCATTGATTTCAGCCTTAAACATGACATCATCTTTTGTTTTATTACCATAAACTAATACAAACTTACTTTTAGGCTCTTCTTCTAAAACAGAATTAATCATAGATAACACCGGTGTAATACCACTACCAGCAGTAAAAGCTAGATAATTTTTATTATTATTTTTGTCAATAGGTAAATTGAATCTTCCTTGAGGTGATGAGACTTCTAATTCATCGCCTACCTTAAGTTTAGAAGTAGCATATTGGGAAAAAATTCCGTTTTTTACAGCTTTTATTCCTATTTTTAATTCGTTAGATTTTATAGACGAACAAATAGAGTAATCACGCCGTAATTGTTCACCATTTAATTCTTTTTGAATAGTAATATATTGACCTGGTATAAAATAAAAATTAGCTTTTAAACTTAAAGGGATATCAAAAGTAATTGAAACCGAATTATAAGTTTCTTGAGTAATTTCTTTAATTGAAAGAATATAAAAATTAGACATTTTTTGTAAAATTATGTCGCCAAAAGTACAAAAAACAGTGTTTAAATTACTTTAAGATGTATTAAAATTTATCCTAAAGAAATTTCATCAGATAATTCATTCTTATCATCAGATTGATAAGGAAAAAATTCTTTTAACTTCAATCCAGTTTCAGCAATTCCTTGCTTTAAACCTTCAACATAATTTGTTTTAGAGAAATGTTCTAAAACAATATTTTTTATGCTGTTCCAAAAATCATCTGGAACGGTATTATCAATGCCTTTATCGCCTATAACAGAAAATTTTTTATCATCAACGGCAATATAAAACAAGACCCCGTTTTGCTGTTTTGTTTCATCCATTTTTAAAAAACAAAAAACTTCTTTCGCTCTTTCTAAAGTGTCCTTTTCTGTACTTTTTTCCAAATGGACTCTTATCTCACCTGAAGTGTCTTTTTCAGCCAAACGAATTGCCTCAATAATTTCTTGTTCTTGAGTTGAAGTTAAAAAGTCTTCTACTTTTGACATGTTTTATTAATATTCGGTTAGCACTTTGCTTATAAAACAAGCATAATTATTTTAAGAAAAATATTAGGCTGGAAGTTCGAAGATGGGAGCTGAAAGTACAAATATCTTCTAGCATCCATCTTTGGACTTCAAACTTCTTGCTTATTCTTTTTTCTTCCCAAAATCAAAATCGACATCAGGAGCGTTTTCTGAACCAGGATTAGCCTGATAACGAGACATTTCGTTAAAACCAAACATTCCCGCTAATAGTTTATTTGGAAAAGTCTTGATATGTTTATTAAATACATTAACCCCTTCATTAAATCGATCTCTAGCAACATTTATTCTGTTTTCAGTACCTTCTAATTGACTTTGTAGTTCTAAAAAGTTTTGATTGGCTTTCAACTCAGGATAGCGTTCAACAACGACCATTAATTTACTTAAGGCTCCTGTTAATCCACTTTGTGCTTGTTGAAATTTTGCCATATTTTCAGGTGTTAAATCTCCCGCATTGATTGTGGTTTTAGTTGCTTCTGCTCTGGCTTTAATGACACCTTCCAGTGTTTCTTTTTCAAAATCAGCAGCGCCTTGAACTGTTTTTACAAGATTTCCAATAAGGTCATTTCTACGTTGATAAGAACTCTCTACATTAGACCAAGTTGTTTTTGCATCTTCTTCATAAGTGACAGCGGTATTATTAAACCCTACTGACCAATTGTAAATTATAAAAGCAATAACTGCAATTATAATTAAAGTAATAACTCCCTTTTTCATGATATAAAATTTTTGGTTATAATTGATTCTTGATTAATAATAATTCTGCTTTGATAGCTTCTAAACGAGAAATGATTGAATGATTATTGGTTGTTTTTTCAGGTTTAGACTTTAATCTCTTTCGAGCTCCTTCTAAGGTAAATCCTTTTTCCTTTACCAAATGATATACCATTTGAATACTTTTAATATCCTCTTGTGTAAAAAGCCGATTTCCTTTGGCATTTTTTTTGGGTTTTATTACATCAAACTCCTTATCCCAAAAACGAATTAATGAGGCATTTACATTAAATGCCTTCGCAACTTCGCCTATTCTATAATATCTTTTATTTGGTAAGTTAATATACATTAATCGTATGATTGACCTTCTTGTGAAGCTAATTTTAACATGGCTTTAAACTCTTCGGGAGTCAAGTTTCCATAATAGAAATTTATCGGGTTTATTGGTTTTCCATTTTTATGTACTTCATAATGTAAGTGTGGTCCTACAGAACGCCCTGTATTTCCAACAAAACCTATCAAATCACCACGCTTTACTTTTTGCCCTGCTTTTATATTGTATTTGCTCAAATGCGCATAAATAGTCTTGTAACCATAACCATGGTCAATTTCAATATGATTCCCAAAACCAGTTGCTCTACTATCTACCCTTACAGCTTTACCATTACCTGCCGCATAAATGGGTGTACCAGTAGGAGCTGTAAAATCCATCCCTTTATGCTGTTTTCTAGCTTTTGTAAATGGATCTGAACGCCAACCATAACCAGATGCCATTCTGGTCAAATCTTCTTTTCTAATCGGTTGTATGGCAGGAATTGCTGCTAATAATTTTTCCTTATCTTCAGCCAAATTGATAATTTCATCCAGTGATTTTGATTGAATATATAATTGTTTAGATAATATATCCATGTTTCTGGTAACATCAATAATCATCTCTGAATTTTCAAAACCTTCTAATGATTTATACCTGTTAACCCCTCCAAATCCGGCCTTTCGTTGCTCATCAGAAATTGGATTTGTTTCAAAATACAATCGAT
>Ga0256847_1000260_pt1 | contig 36447 bp, 29 predicted proteins | sample TeddybearmetaG_FD_189099 | JGI IMG/M metagenome (GOLD analysis project Ga0256847, IMG submission 189099) | Hydrothermal vent microbial communities from East Pacific Rise, Pacific Ocean - Teddybear | ecosystem: Environmental > Aquatic > Marine > Hydrothermal vents | place: Pacific Ocean: East...
AGAAAGGAAGATAGCCGTAGCTACCTGACTGACGAAAGACAAAGAATCAAGGAAAAAGTGGCCATTTAAGCTGTCAAGTATTTATGATTTGAACCACTAGTTCCCCGTACTATTGTATTACGTTCACAGCCAAATATTCACGTTCCTGTACTTTACCTTTTTATATTGCGAAGTATACCTTTACTTTGTCTCATCAATGAATAAATTAGAAAAAATAGTAAATAATAAGTCCATTTCTCTTTATTGGAAATGTCAAATTATTGGCTGGGGATTTGTTTCGTTATTATGGCTATATATAGCTTTAGTTAGAGATCAATTTTCTGTTTTTCATGCTCTTGCTAATTATGTTCTGGATGTTACTATTTGTATTGGACTTACACATACTTACCGAACTATTGCTTTGAAAGCAAAATGGAACAGTCTAAACATTAAAAAGTTAATTAGAAAAGTTATCCCATCTATACTTATACTATCTGTTTTGTTTATGTTATTAATGAATCTAAAAATGTCCGGGTATGTGTATTTGGTAGATAACAACAATATTTTTTTAGAGAATTTGCTAGTATGGAATCCAGTTCTAATAACAGGATTAAGGCATATGTCTATTTGGCTACTAGCTTACCATTTATATCATTTTTATGTTAGAGAAATTACTGCTTCAAAAACAAATGCTCAACTTTCTGTTGTTGCAAAACAAGCACAGTTAGATCATTTATCGGCAAAGTTAAATCCACATTTTTTATTCAATTCGCTTAATTCTATAAAAGCCTTAATTATTGAAAACCCAAAAATAGCAAGAAGAGCTGTTGATTTATTGTCTGATTTATTGCGTTCATCACTCTATGATAAAGATGAAGCTTTTATAACTATTAAAAAAGAAATAGGACTAGTTAAAGATTACATTGAACTTGAAAAGGTGCGATTTGAAGAGCGTTTGAATATGTCTATAACAATGGATAATGCCCTGGGAGAATACATGGTTCCGCCATTTAGTATTCAGCTTTTAGTGGAAAATGCTATTAAACATGGCATTGATAAACGGATAAATGGTGGAACTATTATTTTGTCTATTATTGAAAAAGATGGGTACATTATAATTGTGGTTCAAAACCCAGGTCATATAGTTGATAATGGTTTGGAAACCGGTATCGGAATAGGAAATTTAACAAAAAGATTGCAACTACAGTATAATGGCGAGGCTAGTTTCAACCTGAATAATGAAACCCAAGACCAGGTAACCGCAACTTTAATAATTCCAATTCACAAAAAATGAATACGTACAAAACTATAATTATTGATGATGAACGCCTGGCACGAGAAGAAGTAAAGAGAGCCCTTTCAACTTATCCTGAATTTGTTGTTCTTGGAGAAGCCGCTAATGTTGATGATGCAATCACTTTGATTAACAAAGAACATCCTGATCTGATTTTTTTGGACATCCATATGCCGGAAAAAACAGGGTTTGATCTATTAGAAGAACTAACAGTTGTTCCTGAAGTGGTATTCACTACTGCATATAATCAATATGCAGTAAAAGCTTTTGAAGTCAACGCACTAGATTATCTAGTAAAACCTTTACGAGAGGAGCGTTTTGCAATTACCATTGAAAAGATAAAAGCTGAGTTTTCTAAAACAGAAGTAAAGAGAGAGTCTTTGCCGATGCACTACAAAATATTTATAAAAGACGGAGAGCACTGTCATTTTATTCCCTTAAAAGATATTAGATTAATTCAATCAATGGATAATTATGCTCGTTTGTATTTTGGTAAAGACAAAGCAATGATTAAAAGGTCATTAAATCTAATTGAGGAAAAATTAGACCCAAATGTCTTCTTTAGAATTAATCGTAGTCAGATTGTGAATACGGAATATATCAAACAAATAGATCCATATTTCAAAGGTAAATTGAATATCCTATTAACCACAGGTGAAAAGCTTGAAGTCTCAAGTCGCCAATCTGCCAAATTTAAAAATTGGAATAGTTTGTAAAAGTCATTATTTCATTCCAAAGAAACTAAATTATAAATCTTTTCGAGGCACCTCGAAAAACAAAACTTTAATGAATATGAAAAACAACACAATAATATTGCTAATGGTAATAATGGCAGTTAATGCCTGCACTAGCCCTAAGGCGTCGAAAACCAAAACAGCTGATACAGTGACTGAAGAGCCAACTATAAAAGACTATGTTGTTGGAGAGCGATGGGAATATACTTGGAAAACCTCTGCCGGAGAAAAGACTAGAGGAGAAGGGAAAGATGTAAAAGAAGTTGTGGTTTATAAAAATGGAGTGGGATTTTTAAATGGAAACGATACTGTTCAAATTACCAATCCGTCATCAGAAAAAAGCGCTACTCCTTATAAAGATTGGCCATTAGAAGTCGGTAAAAAATGGAGATATGAGAGTGAGACGACAAATGGTGTTGGTGACAGAATGACTATAAAACAAGATGCAGAAGTAATTTCGTATGGAGATGTAACGGTAAAAGCAGGAACATTTAAGGCTTTTAAGATTGTGTATACAGGAATGATTAGGAATCATAAGTACTCCAAAACTGGTGCACTAACGAATGATGTTTGGTGGTATGCACCTGCGTTAAAATCATATATAAAACACACCCAAGATAATGGTGATGTTGCTTCTTATTCGTATGTAAATGAATTATTGACTTATTCAAAACCTAAATAAGGAAAAATACTTATTGTTAAATCTGTTTTAGTAAAATGAAAAAATTGAAGTCATTTAAAAATGTATGTTAAAATGATTTGTATGTGCTTGGTTCTCAAATTGAAACATTTTTTGAAGAGCATAGCCATAGCTATGTAATGAAAAAAATGTGATAAGTTGAGGATCAATGACATGTAAAGGAATTAACAATATGTTTTTAAATCACTTCATTACTAATAGTATTATTTGAAAGTAAATTCCTAGAGAAAGTCCAATTGTGATTAATGTAAATAAGAAATAAAATGTACAAAATGAAATTATTTTTCACGTCCTTCTTTATAATACTGACCAGCATAACCTCGTCATTTGCCCAGCAACAAACTACGATTGACAGTATTTATTACATTCAGGACAGTGTCTTAATTCCAACTAGCAGTGGGATTGACATTTCTGCAATAATTGTTCGCAAAAAGACGAATAAGCAACCCTTGCCAGTGGTATTGTTTTACACAACCTATTATCAAGGTGCAGGTGATGCCATTTTTGCAAAGCGGTCAGCAGACAGAGATTATATAGGAGTAGTAGCTTATGCCCGTGGTATACGGACAGATTTAGATAATTACTTTCCTTACGAAAACGAGCAATCGGACATTTATGACATTATAGATTGGCTCTGTAAGCAAGAATGGAGTAACGGGACTGTTGGCATGTTTGGAGGAAGTTATACAGGATTTTCGCAATGGTCTGCCGTAAAAAATGTTCATCCTGCACTTAAAACAATAGTGCCACAAGTAGCGGTAATGCCGGGCTTCGATTTTCCAATGACAAACAATGTTCAACTTGGTTTTGAGCTTAATTGGTCACATTCCAGTATATATGGTAAAGAACCCTTCCCTGGTTCTTTCTTTTCGGACTATTATGAGAAAGGTTATGCTTATTCAAAAATGGACAGTGTCTTAGGATATTCTAATAATCATTTTCAAAAATGGATGAAACATCCTGCTTATGATAATTATTGGAGATCCTTAGTTCCAACTCCAGAAGAATACGCAAAAATCAATATCCCTGTACTGACTACTACTGGTTATTTTGATGGCACGCAAATTTCCGCAGTTGAGTACTTCAAACAGCATATGAGACATAATCCCAATGCGGAACATTATCTGGTCATGGGTCCATATGACCATTGGGGTGGACAATCAATTCCAACGGCAAACTTTAGGGGATATGAAATCGATTCGGTGGCAAATGTTAGTATGAGAACCTTGACTTATGATTGGCTGGATTGGATTCTAAAAGATGGTCCCAAACCAGCACTGCTAAAAGACAAAATAAATTTTCAAGTCATGGGCACAAATACTTGGATACACAAACCTAACTTGAAGGCATTAGGGAATCAAAATTTGCGTCTATATCTCACGGACATCAAAATGCAGGAAGAAAAGCCTCTAAAGGAATCCTTTCAGCTACAGACTGTGGATTTCAAAGACCGAGAGGATATGAACAATTACTTCCATCCTTCGCTGATCATTGATAGTCTTGATGCCAGTAATGGGCTTGTTTATTCAACTGATCCTTTCGAAAAAGACTTCGTCATCAATGGAGCATTTACAGGGCAATTATCTGTGGAAATTAACAAACGGGATATGGACGTTTCCATTTCGTTCTATGAACAAACAGCTGATAATAAATATTTTTTGCTCTCACGATATGCAGGAAGAGCAAGTTATGCTAAAGACAACCGCAAAAGACAGTTGTTAATCTCAAACAAAAAAGAATTAATTCCTCTTAATGCATCCTATATTATAAGCAAAAAAATCAAAAAAGGGAGCCGTTTCGTAATTGTGGCTAACGTCAATAAACACCCTTGGGAAATCATCAACTATGGATCAGGTAAAGAACCTACTGCCGAAACCATTCAAGATGCAGGAGAAGCATTGGTAATAAAATGGTTTAATGATAGTTACTTTGAGATTCCAATATTGAAAAACTAAACAGATAAAAAACAATAATTCGAAAACCACAAAGTCAGAAAGTTGATCGTGAAAGATTGGCGTGACTATGATGCAAGTAAATCGTTGACCATTACAGAAGACACTCTGCTGGATAGAGCTATCGATATGAAAGGCGATATCATCATCCAAGAAGGCAAATCTCTACGCCTCTCTTGTCGAGTCCACATGCCCAAAGGCGGTAAAATAATTGTCAACCCTGGCGCTACATTGATTTTGAATGGTTGTAAACTACATAATGACTGTGGTGAGACTTGGGGAGGAATCGAAGTGCTTTCGTTAGGTGAAAATACTGGGTAGATTGAGTATTTAGGGAAGGTGAAGCTTGAAGGTTTGGGAGAAGGGGAGTAAGAATTTTTTGTTTGTTACCAGTTGCTACTTTAGATAGGGTGCATTTCAAATTGACGCATTTTACTATTTGATATTCGAAAGGAAATTTATTGAAGGAAATTTAAGAAGTCAACATCATAAGGCGATTTAGCGGTTCTGCGATTTAGCGATTCTGCAAAAAGTCAATTAGGACAATTTAAAATAGAATTAATAAAACGTCATTTTGAAATGCACCCTTTAGATATCTAATTTGAATTTCTGAGCTTAGGATGTTATGTTTATGGAGTTGAGATGATGTAAGCCAAGGAATGTTGTTCTGTAATTATCCATATATACCCGTTTATTATTCGAATATACACGGCTAATATTGGATTTTGGGGTGAAAGTTTAAGTTGGTGAAAGTCAGTTAATTAAGGATGGTTTGCTATGTTGATATATGCCGAATATATGGAAGTTTTGTATTTTGTGGCATATATACACAAGTTATACCTTATATGAAAAAGAAAATCCGTGAATTGGAAAAAATACGAATTAGAGATATTAAATTATTTTACAGATCTGTACCCAGATACGTTAATCACATTTGATAAAAAAATAATTGGTAAATTTTCCAAAGTTGAAAGACAGATTGATATTTACTTAGAAGGTCAAATAGCTGGATACCAAATTAAAATTGCAGTAGATTGCAAATACTTTTCAAAAAACATTGATGTCAAGCATGTCGAATCCTTTTGTTCAATGGTTGAAGACATTGATGCTCATCAGGGTGTTCTAATAACTAAAAAGGGGTTTTCAAAAGCTGCAATTAATAGAGCCTATTATGGAATTCAAAAAGTCGAATTAGATATTCTTAATTTTGAGGAAATTACTAAATATCAAAGCTTATCTGCATTCCCATACGTTGGCAATATGTCTATTTCTATCAAGGCCCCATTTGGATGGATTCTTGATATTGAAAACCCTGTGAACAATTTCGCTAGTTTATTTCAAAGAGGACTTACCCTAAAACAAGCAAAAAAACGAAACGAATGGATGTATGTTCAATTTTGGAAAAAGGAAAATTCTGGTTTCACCATAGACAATCTAATAGATATCCAAAATGGATACATCTCAGAAGGGACTAAAGCTAAATTCGAATATATAATAGGGCCAAAAAGAAAAGATGAAATTTCAACCAAAATAAGAGTGGCAGATGTCGATACATATCCTTCACTTGAAGTAACTGGGTTTATGAATTTTGAGAGATTTATATTCTACTTTGTATTATTTACTCCAAGAGAACTTCTAAATAAAAATTTAAGAAAATTACAGTATTTACTTGCTACCACAATACCAATGGAAATTTCTTTTAATAATAACCAAGTTATTCAAAGCACATTGAATGATCTTGAGGACATTGAAGATTTGGAAGAAAGAGCTGGTAAATATAATCAGATTGCTCTGTGGTATAAAGAAATGAAAGATGTGGAAAATACATTTTTATATTATCAAAAGGCATTAGACTCCTTTCCCAAACATTACTTTACTTTAAGAATGATTACTTTTGAATGTTTGATCCATAATAAAATTGAGGAAGCAAAGAAGTATGCGGTTATAACTTTTGAATTGGAACCTTCGAACCCAAAGGTGATTCAGGAATTAATTGAATTATATTTGGAAGTACAAAAACCAAACTTACTAATTAAATTATTGAATAGTCTATTAAATGAGCATAAAGAAGTTGAAGTTTCTGGTAACATAAACTATCATTTAGGTATACTATTGAAAAAGTTGGATAGATTAAAAGAGGGAACAAACCATTTAAATCTAGCAAAAGAAAATTTTAAAAAAGTATTCAAAGGTGATCATATAGTTTTTGCAAATTTGGAAAAAATGCTAAAAGATTAGGAAGAATACAAGGTATAACAAGCGATCATGATGCCAGATTGGCTCACGCCAAATCCGTCACATATCGCAGAACCGTACGTTTGCTGTAATTAAAGATAAGATACCTGAAAAATGATTGAAACAAAGCTTATAATTTTAGGAGAAGGTGGGGTTGGAAAAACCACACTAGCAATGAAGTTACTTGACCAGAACAGTTCCATGCCTACTGAGGAACAAACTACACGTGGAATTGATATTCATGAGCTTCAATTGAAATTATCAAATAATTCTGATTTTATACTTAACATTTGGGATTTTGGAGGACAAGAAATTTATCATGGAACTCATCAGCTATTTTTAACTCCCAATTCAATTTATATTATTGTTGATGATACTCGTAGGGAAAGTGATTTTAATTATTGGCTGCAAATAGTAGATTTATTTGGTCAAGGTAGCCCATTAATAATTGTTCAAAATGAAAAGCAGGAAAGAAAAAGAGAAATTGATTTTGAATCTATACAACACCGTTTTGAGTTCGTAACAGATGTTGTATCAACAAATTTATTAACTAACCGAGGATTAGATGATGTTTGGACTGCAATTAAATCAAAGCTTGCAAATTTACCTACTATAGATTCTCAATTACCTGACAAATGGTTTGATGTACGTGAAAAGCTTAAAAAGCTAAAACATGAAAAGGGAAATGAAGTGTTACCAATTGACAAGTATTTTCAAATATGTGCTCAAAGTGGTATAGATAAAATAGAAACTGCCATAGCGTTGAGTGAATATTTCAATGATTCTGGACTTTTCCTACACTTTAAACAAAACAAAAACTTAAGTAATAATATTTTTTTGAATGTTTATTGGCTTATTAAAGCCATTTATATGATTTTGGATTCTGAGATACCTTTGAAATCTAAGGGATTCATATTTGAAAAGGATTTTTCTACTATTTGGTCAAAGACAAGCTATAAAGATTATTTTGGTGAATTATTGGAAATAATGCAACAATTTGAATTTTGTTTTAAGTTACCAGATAAGAAAGCTGAATCTTGGGTTATTCCTCAATTATTGCCAATAGCCCCACCAAATAATTTTTCATGGGAGAATTCGAACAATCTTCAAATTAAGTATAGATATGAATTTCTACCAATTCGATTTTTTTACAGCTTAATTGTTAGATTGCATCGGTTTATTTCTATGGGTAACTCCGCTATTTGGAGAGAGGGTTGTACGATAGAGACTTACGGCGCAAAGGCATATATATCGATTTCGAATTATTATTCTAAAGAAATAAATGTAAGAGTTATAGGTGAAAGAAATAATTACTTCCTTGCAATTATTGACAATGAAATATCTACTATAAACGAATCCTATGAAAGGATTAAAGTAGAAACGCTTATTCCTTGCAATTGTACTGAATGTACAAGACTGGAAATTCCCTATTTTTATCGTAAAGGGAATTTGTTTAAAAGGCTTCATAAAAATAGAACTATTGTAGAATGTGAAATCAGCTTTGAAGATGTCTCTGTCCAAGGTCTTATAGAAAGTGTTTTTGGTTCAATTGATATTGCCCAGCAGGACAGCAGTGCAAGATTGAGATATGTTGAGGAAGGTGAAAAACAAGGTGAGCAACCTCTTCGAGAAGCAAAAATAGTTGTAGTTGGAGCTGGAGGAGCAGGCAAAACAACATTAATTCAAAAACTGAAAAACCCAACTCATCCAGTTCCTAATTCTAATGACAAGAGAACTCAAGGTATTAAAGTTTCACAATTTGAACTAAGGAAATCTATTGATGGAAAAACTGTTAAAGCATATATCTGGGATTTTGGTGGTCAAGAATTATATTATTCTACACACCAATTTTTTCTATCACGCGAAACTTTTTATATCTTATTAAACGATAATCGCAAAAATGACACAGATTTTTATTATTGGTTAAATGTACTTGCAATTCGGGCCGGAGAAGAATGTCCAGTTTTATGTGTTTTTAACGAAAAAGAAAATGCAAAGCGTCAGATTTCTCTTGAAGACCATCAATTTTCTTTTTTCCCAGGAATAATAGTTGAGCCTGAAGATATTGATTTTGCATCTCCTAAGGCATCTCTCTTCGAAAATCTAAGAGAGACAATCGAGCAACATTTCATAAAAATGCCAATCCTAAAAAAAAGATTTCCATCTTATTGGATAGAAATACGAAATGCTTTAGAGCAAGTTAAAGTACCATATATCACTTGGAGACAATTCCACACAATTTGCATTGAACAAAATGTTCCAGAGGCAGATGAAGAACAAATGCGGATCATTGCACAAACATTGCACAATTTGGGTAGTATTCTTTGGTTTCCTCAGGTATTTGGTATGGATCATTTACTAATACTCAATCCGCAATGGTGTTTAGATGCAACTTATAAAATTTTAGATTCCGAAAAAGTACAAAAAGCAAAAGGTAAATTTGAAAGATCGGATTTAATAAAAATGTGGTCAAGTGATTCATATTCAGAGCAAAAAGCCTCATTAGAACAGTTATTGAGACATTTTGATCTTTGCTATGAAATTACTCCTAATTCTGGGCAGTTTATTGCTCCCCAATTACTGGATATAAAAGCTAACCCATATAACGGTTTCCCGAAGGCAGGATGTATTATATTTAAGCATAAGTATGATTTTATGCCGTCAGGATTAATTAGTCGATTCATTGCCCGCATGGCTCAGTATATTTGTCGAGACCAAGTATGGCGTAAAGGAGTTACTTTAGATTGGGGTAATGATACCATTGGAGAAGCTATTGAAGACACATCTAGGCGAGAAATTACATTGAAAGTAAGTGGAAAAGATAGAAAGCGAAGAATGAATGAAATGAGAAATATACTAGAAACAATTCAATCGCCTTTTAGAGGCTTAAGTTATGAGCAGTTAGTGTCGTGTAATTGCCCTGATTGTAGTAAGTCTTCAAAACCAACCATACACAATTTAGAGTATTTAGAGGATCATGCAAAAGACTCAAAAGAAGTACTTTGTAAATCTGGAACAAGAAAATGGATACCGGCTCAACATATCCTTGAAGGCTTTGAATTTACTGATGAGCCTCGAATTTTTATATCTTATTCTCATAAGAATGAAGAGCACAAAAATGCCTTTCGAGAAATGATATTTCCGCTAGCTCAAAATAGAAATTGGAAAGTATGGGATGATCGATATATCTTACCTGGGGAAGAATGGAATATTTCAATTTTGCGTCAACTTTCAGAAGCGAACATTATTGTTCTATTACTAACTTCATCTTTTTTTAATTCTGAATTTATTTACAACATAGAACTCACTCGTGCAATCGAAAGGCATGAAGCTGGTAGTGCCCTTTTGATAGGGGTTATAGTTTCTGCTTGCTTGTGGGAAGAAACTCCTCTGAGACGAATACAAATGCTGCCAGTTGATGGCAAACCTGTTGATCAACACCAAAATGCAAGTGAGGTGTGGAAACAAGTTGCTGATAAAATTAAATACGCTGTTTCAAAGAGAGAGCAAGTTATAAAGTTTACAAGTTGAAATAAAAAACTACAGAGAACACTAAAGTCTCATAGTTGGCGGTAGCCAGCGATTAGACTATGTTGAACGAAGCGGAGTTTATATATGCGGATTGGATTTGACTGAATATTGTATACCTTAAGAATGATCGGACATAATTTTTTATTTTAACCTCAATCTTTCATTTAAAACTGAATTGCACCTATTTTTTAATTCTATGATAATATCAAAATCATATGAATTAGTGCTTTTTCGACCAATTTAGGATGCACAATTCTACACTACTAAATGTAGCTGAGAAAATATTATTTAAATGATACTTACCTTTTGATAAAAGTGAAAGGATTGGTCACCAAAGGAGGATCTTTGTTTCCTTCTTCGGAGTCAATAGTTACCATTTTACCCACATTGCAAGATGGACATTGGTTAGGTTGGCCAAAGATTCTGTATTTGGCTTTTTCTTTCCTTTCTTTTCGAACAAGCAGAATAACGATACGCTGACCTAATGCCACTCGAGCTTTGTTGATACTTTTGGCTTTAGAGGCATTGGAGGTAAACCCATATTGGCGTACTTTTCTAAACCCTGAGGGAAGTATATGTAAACAATATCTACATAAGAACTCATTTCCATCGATAGTCCGGACCTTTTTTTTAGCACCATCCTTATAATCTTTGTAAATAAAGCTTACAAGCTTATCATTGATATTAATGATTCGATGATTGGTGATGGCTACACGATGAGAATAGCGTCCAAGATAATTGATTACATGCTTTGCTCCAGCAAAAGGTTTTTTGGTATAAACGACCCAATTTTTATAATATAAACTATTGAGTAGTGACTTGAGACCTGTCTTGGTTTTCACCCTACTCGGTAAATTTAAGTCACCTTCCTTTATGAGAGATTTCACCCCTTTCAAGAATATAGCTTTGAAAATCTTGTTCATTGCCAATACAGGGAAGAGGAAATTACCATTCCCTCTTTTTGGGAATTGCCAGTTTCCATCTTTAGTTAATCCTCCATTAGGAACAATACAATGTAAATGAGGATGCAAGATCATTTTTTGAGACCAGGTATATGACTGAACGATTCCGACGCAGTCGGATAAATGTCCAGTGGACATTTAAGTGAAAGAACCGCTAGCGGATGGGGTGGCATAGTTGCAGCCGATTGTCCTCCAATCCATTTTGGATCACGAGCAAGGGTATCCAACGTCTGCCATGCACTTTTAAACAATAAGTCATACATAAACTTCGGATTCAGAAGACACAGCGGATTGAGTTGATGAGGCAAGGTAAATACCACATGATAGTACACAATAGGAAGCATCATGTCCTCTTGCATTACAATCCAAGCTTCTTTCTCTACTCCTTGACATTTAGGACAATGCCTATTCCTACAACTATTATAACTGACCTTAATATGCCCACAACCGTCACATTTATCAGTATGGCTACCCAAAGCAGCAGTCCTACATCTTGAAATGGCAGATAGTATACGTTTATGATGAGCCAATATTTTGGATTGATTCATTTGAGGTAGAAACCGATTGATTACATCGGCTACCTCATACTTATTTCTAGCCATTTTAATCGAGCATATCCAAAGGTGACAAATCTGAACTTTCAGGAATGATGGCAAACTTCAAATAATTGAGGGTCGTGGTGATGTATTGATGACCCAGCAATTTTTGCAATCTAAAAATGCTACCTCCGCGATTGAGGTAATGGACTGCGAATGAATGCCTGAAAGTATGAGGGGATACTTTTTTGGATAATTTAGCACGCTTAACAACTTCTCTGACTATGTGTTGAGCACCTCTTAAAGACAATGATACTCCTGGAGTAGTATAAGATTCAATCAAAGTATGCTTAGGATAATAGCCCAATACGGAGATATATTGCTTGAGGACTTCTCGAATAGAGTGTCCATAATGAACCACTCTAGTTTTCTGTCCTTTGCTATTATGTATTGTGATTGATTTATGGGTTTTGTTAAAGTCACAAAAACGTATCCTTACCAGTTCACTGACACGAATGCCTGTATCATACAGCATAGTAAGCACCAACTTTTGGCGCATATCTCTACAGCTCCTAAAAAGTAACAATAGCTCTTCATAGGTCAGAATCTCAGTAGAGTATTTGGAAATTCTAGGATTAGGTATTTTGACAACAAGATCAAGTCTGTCAACTACATTGCGAAAATAATACTTAAGAGAACAGACTCTAAGATTAACTGTAGAAGCACTATAATGACATTCATTTTTTAAGTGAACAAGAAAAGATTTAATCTCATGAGGAGAACATTGTTCAGGTAGTTTATCATAAAACAGAATGAGTCGTTTTACACCCCGAACATAAGATTTACGTGTAGCTAAAGATGAATTGGCCAAGTCCATATGGACATCCATTTGAGTAAGTGCCAGGTCAAATTTTGAATTGCCAGTGTGGCTAAAGCTTTTTTTTCATAATTTTAGATTGTTAAATTAATAATGCTCCTAAGTTAATACCTTTTATTTTATGTTGCGACGAAGGAGCTTTGTTCAACAATGTGTATAATTCATAAGGGTCTCGGTGGTTTTCGAGCGTTATCACCCGCGTTAATTTTGGATGGTAAATTGATAGGTTTGAAGCACGCTATCCCTTACGAAATCATACACGAAACGTTATTCAAGCATTCGAGGACCAGATCCGATGAACTACATATTGCCCACTTGCAACGAACCTATGTTTTAAGCATGGACAGATCCTCTATGATCATAATCAAGCAAAATCGAAGCCAAAACTGCTTTTCTTTGTTTCAATACAAGGTCATGGTCAATTTCTGTGCGGTCAAATTGAGTTCCAAACAAATTACTCTAAGATCAACCCTAAAATTGCCTATCTTACTGATCAATTATAGACGAATTACTTAAAGGGATTCCCTACTATAATAAACTGGCCATGTCCACCTGAAATACAACCACAGTCAAATTGTGATTTGTGCTTCGAACAGAGATTTGTGCTAGACTGTGGTTGTATTCCTTTGTGTTAGTGACAACAAGAAAAAAAATATGACAAAATCTTATATTAATTCTAAATTAGTAATTAGAAAAAGTAAATTAGAAGGGTTAGGAACATTTGCAGTTTCTAAAATAGAAAAGGGTGAAATTTTATTTATTAAAGGTGGTCACATAGCGTCCAAAGACAAATTGTTCTTTGTTAAAATGATTAATAGTTATCTTCCTATTGATGATAATTTTTTCATAGGAGCTAAATCTGAAGAGGAAGAAGAGAAAGTCAAATTGTATTTAAATCATTCTTGCAATCCAAATTGTGGAATTAGAGGTGAAATAACCTTCATTGCAATGAGGATTATAGAGGAGGAGGAAGAAATAACATTAGATTATGCAATGGTTGATAATGAAGATTATTCATTTCAATGCAATTGTGATTACCCTAACTGTAGAAGGACTATTACCGGGTTTGATTGGAAAAAAAGAGATTTACAATTAAGATATGGTAATTATTTCAGTGAATACCTTAAGCGTAAATTTGTAATCATAAAAAACTATAAATGAAGAGTTACACAATATGTGATTTAAGGAATGGAATGATTAAACATGAAAAGAAGGTTACATGGTTTGAATTTTCGATATCTGATTTTCTACCAGAAAATTGGAATATAAACTTATATGATTGGTCTTTAAAAAATGCAATGCGAAATTATTTAATTCCTACATCTGTTACTTCAAGAGAAAAGAAAATCACCCCTTTACCATTTGCAGTTGTTAGTGGTAATAAAATCAGAAAAGAGCAATCATGGCTCTTTGATTATTATAATAAGCTGTTTAAAGACTGTGCTCAAACCTGTTTTGAAGAAGAGGTTCTTACTGCGAAGAATGATAAATATGCCATCAATTTGAATGTTAAAGGAAGAGGGATGAGATATGAGGCACATGTTGACTCAAATCCAATTGAAGTACTGTTATATGTTACTACTCATGAAAAAGGAACTGGAGGAGAGTTAGTTGTTACTCCTAATTCAAGTGCACTTGGTTTGAAGGAAATAAATAAAACTTGCGAAGTTATTTATCCGAAGTCAGGAAAATTATTGGTCTTTGATTTTAGGAAATTTCCTCATTATGTTCGTCCCATTACTGAATATAATAAATTTAGAGTGGCAGTGGCGATGAATTATTATACTAAATATTGTACAGAAGAAATGAGACCTGCAGATTTAGATAGCCATTTATATGGAGTTGGAGTGCGGAAACCATTTCTTGATAACAAATAATAAACAAATGGATACTACGTCAATTTTCAAAGCTGTTTCAGGTGCTGTATTAATTATTTTAGTTTCATTATTCATCACTTTTATTAGAAAGAGTATAGGCGTTGAAGTAATGTTAATTACTGCTTTATTTGTTTTAGCACTTTTGTCAATTTATATTGGATTTAGAGGGCAAAATAAATCTGAGTTGGGTTTTAATAGAGTAACTAAAGAATTAAATGGTTTCTCAAAAAAATCAGACTTAGTTTTAGAGAACCTGCGAAATACATCGAAGTTGAATTGGATTATTTCAGATAACGAATTAATATTTATTGAAACTCAGAAAAAGAAATCCAAGGAAATTTGGATAATAAATCCAGACCCTTCAAATGATACTGGCGATAGTCCATGGACTTCTGCAATAAAGGATAATTTAAATGATGGGATTAAGTATATCTACATAGCTCCAAATAGAAGTACATTGCCAGGAGCTGTTAATGGACTCAAAACTGTATTTAGAGGATTTATGAAACAGTGCAAGATATTGGCAGTTACTGAAGAGCAATATCAAAATCTTCCATTTGAACATCTTGTTGTTTATGACCCATTGAACACTACTGATGAGATAGAATGTTATGCCGAAATAATAGGAGAAGAAAGAGGATTTTGGTTTAGAATTCCAGAAACAAAAAGAAATGAAATTATAGGAAGATTAAGCCATTTAGTAAAAGAGGCTAAATCCCTTGACAGATGGAGGTATAATTAAAAGTAAAAAAAACTGCCACAAACTATTCGGGAGTCACTGTGTTTAGCCGAACTATTTGTGTCAAGCTAAAAGAAAATAAAAATTAAATGAAAATATTCTACTCATGGCAATCTGATTTAGATAAGAAATCAAATCAATATTTCCTCAAGGATAGACTTAAAGAAGTTATTAAAGGTATAAATGGTAACCTCTTTTCTCCAGTTAGATTAGACCATGATACAAAAAATGAAAGTGGCTCTCCTGAAATCAAGCAGACAATTTTCAATAAAATAGATTCTACTGATATATTTATATCTGATGTAAGTATTATAAATCAGGATTCCGGTCATCGAAAATCACCCAATCCTAATGTCCTAATAGAACTTGGTTATGCTATTCCTAAAATTGGATGGAGTCAAATCATATTATTGTATAATGAACATTATGGACATGAAAATGATTTGCCTTTTGATATTAGAGGTAGAAGATTGGTAAAATATTCAATTAAACCTGATGATACAAAATCAAAATTAAAGCAAGCAGAAATTAAAGAGAAACTAAGCAATGCTATTAAGGCAATACTCTTTGATTTAAATCACAAGCAATCAAAAATAAAGGAAGTAAATGATATAGAAGCAACTATAGCATTTACTGAAGCAATATTTGATGAAAATCACAAATATGAATGTAATTTGAAAATGAGCTTTACATTTGCAAACATGTCTAAACTAAATTTGAATAATTTAGTATTTGAGACAACAATGAATGGCATAAAAATTCCTAAACTAAGCAGGGAAACCAACAAGGTATTTTACTCGGGTAAACCAATTAATTATGATTTGTCAGTTCCTTTGAACGATATTTCGTCAAATTTAAATTTTGAAGTAAGATATGCAACTGATGAAGTACCTTTTAATACCAAAAAGGTCAGCATTCAAGTTAGTAGAGAAAACCGAATTAAACGTATGGGGAAGGCTGTGGCTTCGGAAAATTATTATAAAATTACAGAAATAAAGCCTGAAACTAACATTGGATAAAACAGAAATCAGCCTCATGGGTTGACTTCAGATTATCCTCGGACGTTACCTACAATTTCGCTTATAAATAGGACTCTTGATTTTTCAAGTAGTGGTTGAAGTTTTAAGGGTGATTTGAAAGTTTACTGTTTATCAGAATTAATAATGATAGCATTTACACAAAATATAGAGGAAGTTATAATTGAGAATTTTCTAAATGCACAAAAGTCTATTACAATAGTAGTGGCTTGGTTTACCAATTCTGATATTATTGCCTCACTTATTAGAGCCAAAAACTATTCAAATATTGACATAAAGATTCTTGTAGATGATAATCATATAAATGAGAAATATTTTTTAAAAAAACATCAAGACAATTTAGATGAGGCAGGGATCGAAATAAAGAAACAAACGATTAAAAACTTCAATCACAATAAATTTTCAATAATTGATGGTAAAAAGATTATCACGGGCTCTTACAACTATTCTAAGAAGGCAAACAAAAATCTAGAAAGTATTATAATTTTTGAAGATGCAGATATCGCTTCATACTACAAAAGACTCTTTAATTATTTAACTATAGAAGATTATATTGATGAAAACATAGAGTTATTATTTGAAAATACTGATTTTGCAAACAAGATAATTTCGACATATTATCCATTTAAATCTTTGTTATTTAAAAAAATACTGAATAAAATTCAATTAGGGGAATGTTTTACCCACGACAATGGATTTTATAATCAAATTTCATACGACCCTGGACTAATATTTAATCCAAAATATACTTTGCATAAAGAATTGGTAAAGACTCTTGGAAGGCAAAAGAATAATGAATTTACTTTAGAGCTCATTGATTCACCGCTAACTCAAGAATTCAGTTTGCCAATAGACAAAGAATTTATTAAAAGTTATATTGTAACTACACTAAGTGATTTTAATCATTCTACCTTAGTGGAAATGGCATCTTTCAATAATTCGGAAATAGATTACGAAGAATTTGCAGAAGATTATGACAAATTGGAGCTTGCTGTTAAGACATATTACACGAGAAAATTTGAGAAAACTTTTAATAAGACAAAACTAAAATCAATTTTAGACAAAGGGATTGATGTAATAATAGAAGATTATATCTGGGTAAATAATTTTAAACCCTTTTTGAACGATAAAATTGTTTTGGAAATATATAAAACAGTAGGTAACATTGTATAAAAATAATAGCCAAACTAGTAGTAAATTCAAGGGGTGTAGCACGCTATAACTCCAGTGTGACTTGACAGGTTTGAAGCCCGAAATCAGCTACTATTCTTATACTTACCGTTAGCACACATAAAAATAAAATGAGAAAACTATTTATCTTACTAATATTAACTGTCTTTTCAAATTTGTCATATGGACAAAATGAGAAGGACATAATCATTGGAAAAAGATTTACTATAAAATCTGAAATACTTAAATCAGATAGAGAAATTTCAGTATATCTTCCTAATTCTTATAATGATAATAATTATATAAACTATCCTGTGCTATATCTTTTAGATGGGAGAAAGTTTTTTAATTCATTTTCAGGAGTAATTACTCAATTAAGTAGTGATGCCAGTCCACAGATCCCCGAAATGATTGTAATAGGAATTACTAGTCAAGACCGGGTTAAAGATTCTTCTCCTACTAATTCCTTAATTGGCTACACAAAGGAAGAAGAAAAAGGGTTAGAAATTAGTGGAGGTGCAAACAACTTTCTGAAATTTATTCAAAAAGAGCTAATCCCATTTGTTGAAAAGAATTACAGGACTAATTCATATCGTACTTTTGTAGGCTATTCATTTACAGGCTTGCCAGTTTTACAAGCTTTATTTTCAGTTCCAGAAACATTCAACTCTTATTTAGTAATTGATTTCAGTGCTTGGTGGGACAATGAAATTATGATGCAACGCTTTAAGAAATTTTCTGAAGAATATAAAGGGTCTAAACGAGATATCTTCTTTACAACTGTTGATAGGGTATCTAATAACGTATATCCTGAAGAATATAACTCAGGATGGACTTTTATTCAGGAATTTGAACAAAACACACCAAGTAACATCACTTTTGATTACAAAAAGTATAAATATAAAGAAGAGAATCATCACTCTATGCCTCTTATCTCATTTATTGATGGTATCAAATATATTTTCAGAGACCATATGGTAAACTATGATGAAATGTATACTAATCCAGAATTGATACAAACAAAGTTTTCTAAACTATCAGAAAGACTTGGTTATAGTACCTACTTACCGGAAGGAATAATTAATTATTTCGGTTATTTATTTCTTTATACTCGACCTGATATTGAAAAGGCCCTTTTTTACTTTAATTATAACACCCAAAATTATCCTTTATCAAGCAACTCCTGGAGTAGTTTAGCTGAAGCATACAAGGTTAAGGGAGATAAAAAGAAAGCAATAGAACTATATAATAAAGCATTAGAATTGAATCCTAAAAATGCTGAAATAAAAAATAGGTTGGAGGAGTTAGAAAAATAAATACGTATGCTAACCGTTAATATTTTTTATAAAAACCGCTGTATATAACAAGTGTGTAAACCATATTGCACTTTTTGTATTTTTTCGAATTGCCCAAATGATTCAAATGAAACAAGAAGGTATCAAACATCTAGGAAGCTTTGCCAAGGCAGATCTTGTGGGGGACTGAACGATCATCAAAGATATGACTGAACGATCATCGAAGATGTAGCAGCGATAGCTGATAAGTGAAGGAACGCGTTTAGCGGTGGGCTGCCAAGATAGCTGCTAAGAGAAGGAACGCGTAAGCGGTGGGTGGATGATAGCAATGCAAGTTTATCCACCCGCCGCTTACGCGTTCCCTCCGTTGTCGACTATTGTCGCCACTCTCCGAGATCGGTCTATCTCCTAGAATTTTTGGTTTCGTTTTTTTTCAATAAGACTGAATGATCTTTTATGCAATAAAAGTGATAATGAAATTATCAAATGAAGGAACACGATAGTGGTGGGTTGAGAAAATCCAGCTGATAAGCGCATATATAGAATGAAACTCAAACAATGAAAATTAAAAATGAACAGAATTAATTAACCTAAACCCTTATTTGATGTAAGCCAAATTGCATATTTAGTGCAATTTGGTTTACACACATAAAACAACTCACATAAACATTTAAATTAGTTTAACTTATCTTCATTTTCAAGTAATGGATAGAATAATACTACTTAGAAAATGAATAATAAAACTGCAAAAAAAATGGTTCTGATAAAAAATGGAGTTTGGAAATCAGCTGGTAATAATCTGTTTTGGGTTAATGTTGTTGAAAACAAAGTCTTCTGGTTAGGGATGAACAACAAGACAAAAGAAAATGAGTTAGGTGAAAATTGGTGTCATGTTGGAAATGGCAAAATAATAGATCATCAAATAATTTTAGATTGGTCAGATATTTCTGTTGGAAAAGGTAATCTAAATGGAAAAATAGTTATCGAAATAATCAGTAATATTAAAATGAAAGTAATTGAGGATTCTGGAAATTTTGGTATGTCAATCTGGAATTGGGAAAAAGATTATTTGAATTTTAGTCAGCTGGTATAAAATAATCCAATGCCAACACTGAGTATAGCCCATGAATCTTATATACTCAAAAATCCATTACTTATAAACAAATTAATTTTCGTGTAACTAACTCTGCCGTGAATCGGCACAGGCCATACACAAAAACGTTGGTATCAATCAAGAAATTAAGAAATGATAAGAATAGAACTCTCAAAAGATTATAAAGAACTAGCAAGCTTGAATAAAGTTGTTCAAGATTTACATTGTAAACTTTATCCAAATGACTTTAAGCCTTTTGATCATGAAAAAATTGAAATTTTTTTCGAAAAGATACTATCAGATTCCAATGGATTTGCCTTTGTTGCAAGAGAAGAAGAAAAAGCCATTGGATATTTGCTTTGCTTTGTTAAGTTAAGAAAGGAGAATGCAGTCCAGTTTGAAAAAACCTTGTTGAACATTAGCCAAATATCAGTTGCATTGGATTATAGAAATAGGGGAGTGGCTCAACAATTAATGGAGCAAGCAGAAAAGTTAGCCAATAATAAGGGCATCGCATGTATTCAGCTAGATCATTGGAGTCAAAATTTAATAGCGAGTAAATTCTTTATTAATAATGGTTTCGAATACTTTAATCACAGAATGGAGAAAAAATTAAAAACTGATTATACACTATCCTTGCGGCCTTAGCCTAAATAATAATTTTTTTATAAATTGACAAAAACGAAGAATCTCTATGGCGAATAATAAACTATTAATAAACGAGCGACAAACGGACCTTGGCAATTTCATGGTGGGTAGACTATTACCTTTTCGTAAGAAACGACAAGTTGGGCCCTTTACATTTATAGACCATATGGGCCCGGCAACACTAGGAAATGGAAAATACATGGATGTAGATCAACATCCACATATTGGATTGAGCACGCTTACTTATCTCTTCAAAGGGGAGGTAGAGCACAGAGATAGCATCGGTAGTGTACAAGTAATTACTCCTGGGGACGTAGGTTTTATGACCGCTGGAAGTGGTGTAACTCATACGGAAAGGACTCCTATCAGCAGCCGAAATAATAAAGAGATAATTATTCATGGCTATCAGATTTGGGTGGCTCTGCCAAAAGAAAAAGAAGAAATTGAGCCTAAATTTGAATATTATCCTAGCAAGGAGATACCTCAGTGGAAAACAGGATCATTAACTTTTAAGCTTGTCGCTGGAAATGCATTTGGAAAATCAGCTCCCTTGCAGGGCTACTCTCCGCTATTCATGGTAGATATTTACGCTGAAAAAGCGACTGTAATAAATCTGGCGGAGCAACTGAAAGGGGAAGTAGCATTTGTAATTGTAAATGGATCAATTACGGATCAAGGTGAAAAGGTGGAGGCTGGACAGATGCTTATCAGTAAGTCCAATGAGCAATGTGAAATATCTTTGGAGGAAGGAACGCAGCTTTTGTTATTTGGAGGTGAACCATTACCAGAAGAACATTTCCTGATGTGGAATTTTGTATCTCATAATAAAAATCGTTTACTACAAGCTAAAGAAGATTGGAAAAACAAAAATTTTCCAAAAGTATCTGATGACGACACTTATATTCCATTCCCAGAATTTTGATATCCTATAGGAGACATTTTAAATCCATACAATATCCCAAATAATGATAGAAACAGAACGATTGATCTTAAGACCATTAACTTATGAACAGTTAATAAAATATGCTAAATGCGATAACTCGTTGGAAACAGAATTGAACCTGAATAAAACTTCAAGGACAATTTCAACGGAGCTAAATGAAGCATTAGAGCAAACAATACTCCCAAATGTGGCGGACAAAAATAATAACTATTTGTATTCAACGATATGGACAGCTATATCAAAAACTGAACATAAAATGGTGGGCGACCTCTGTATATACGGTGAACCAAATGCAAACGGAGAAATAGAAATTGGCTATGGCACTTATGACGAATTTCAGAATAAAGGATTTATGACAGAAATTGTAAAGGGAATTATCGATTGGGTTAAAACTCAGATAAAAGTAAAATCAATAATTGCTTCGACAGACAAATCAAATGCGGCTTCATATAAAGTGCTTGAAAAAAATAATTTCATTAAAATTGGAGAGGGAGAAACTTTATTTAATTGGAAATTAGAAATGAATAAAAAAATAATCGTTTAAAGAAAAATCAACGAACATCACACAATTGGTATACGATTATACCTCAGATGCGCTGCGGTCTAACGTATATATATATCAATGTCAACTGGGAAGACTGCGAAAAAACCGTTGGAGCATTCATATTTTAATCTCTAGGGGTCTAATTCCCCAATGCTTGCATCGAAAGTAATTTTAACTGAATCCTTTGTTCGTGTGATATGAGTGCATTTCGGTTTGTCTTTTCTATTTTATTGGCATTTTAGATTGGGTTAAATCCGACTGAAAGGAAGCATAGCCATGACTGGGGGACTGACTGATCATCGCAGATGTATCAGCGATAGCTGATAAAGGAAGGAACGCGTAAGCGACGGGTGGCTATAGAGTAGCTATTTAATCCGCCCACCACTATCGCGTTCCTTCTCTTGATAGCCATTGCTATCACATCTTCGATGATCGTTCAGTCCCATTGCAGCATGGCTATTAGCCAGTCTTGATTTTTTTTGGTTCTGTTTTTTTATCAAGAAAAAAATAGAACGCCAAGCCGGCGAGGCGAAGTTAGATTGAAATAAAGATTATCAATATAACAAAAAAGCGTTATTGTGAAATGCAGATACCTCGTATGCTTGCATCGAGGTAGTTCATTTCAAAGAGCATCTCTCAGCGTTGAGAACCCTCCTCAATTAAGAAGTGGGTGAATAGGTAGAATCTTACAAACTAAAAACTCTCATATAGAACGTGATTAAATTCGAAATTAATTATCAACTTAGCGTATCAAATGTTATCACCTAAAAGGACTGTAATTTTAAAGAAGATTTTACCACACCTTATCATCTTACAGATCGGGGGGTTGCTCTATCTATTAATAGAGCGTGGCCTTTTGGGGAATGTCAGCCAGTATCCAGCAACTGGCAACTATTACAACTTTTGGATGTCTTTGATTACCATTACTAGCATTTCAGCATTGCTCGGCATCCTTCTGGGTATAAGTGAAGAGTACGTATTCAAAAACTTGCTCCGAAAGAGGTCATTCTTGTTGAAACTGTTACTAAAAACTACTTTGTATGTGTCCATCATTTTCTCTACACTCATCATTTCTGCGTTGGTCCCAAATATTCTGCTTACTGACCTTTCTCCCAAAGGTCTGGATGTACTTCAACCAGCTGTGAAATTCGCAAGCAATTTTGCTTTTCTTAGTGTGCTTATTTACTGCGGAGTTATTATTGGAATTAGCCTTTTCTTTTCAGAAATGGTCGATTACATTGGTTTAAAGGCCATCACCAATTTTTTCACTGGTAAATATTCAAAATCCATAGTTGAAGACCGAGTATTTATGTTTCTCGACATGAAATCGTCTACAACCATTGCAGAAAAGCTAGGGCATAAGCGGTATTACCAGTTACTTAACAATTATTACCAGGATATGACCGATGCGATCATTTCCACTGAGGGGGAAATCTACCAATACGTGGGAGATGAAATTGTTGTGTCCTGGGAATTTACGCGTGGCATTAAGGATTGCAACTGTCTCTACAGTTTCTTCCTGATCAAGAATCAAATGGAAAAACGTCGCGCTTTTTATGAAAAGGAGTTTGGATTGGTCCCGGATTTTAAAGCTGGTCTGCACCATGGGAAAGTGACAGCAGGAGAAGTGGGGATCATTAAAAAGGAAATCTTGTTCACTGGAGATGTACTAAATACAACCGCCCGAATACAAAGTTTATGCAATGAACAAGGCGCAAATTTGCTCATATCCGAAGAATTGAAAATAGTCTTAGACTTAGAAGAAAGTTATAATGCTCAATCGAAAGGTTCGTTCGAATTGAGAGGGAGAGATCAAAAAATTAAGCTCTTTGCTGTCGATCGTAAGTAGATCTATTCTATAAAGAATTGAAATAGTAGTTTTGATTTAGCTGAATGCCTAAAGTACTACCAAAAATAATGTCTGTATTTATTCCTATACTTAAAGAAGCTGGGGAAATGCTTTATCAATTTGAATGTGAATATGTTATGTCTTTTGGTAAATTCAAAATCAGATTCCCTGACTTTAGAATTACTAAATTGCGTGTATCGAAATGTTAACACTTATTAAAAATAAGAAATGAAGAGAATAAAGGAAATTGTAAATAAGAATTTGAGTGGCAAAAAGGTTTTATTGCTTTTTGTCCTTACAAATATTATTTACGCTATAATGCTGATAGTAACAATCCCAAAAACAATGATGTTTTCTAATGGGATGAAATTATTGGATATGATGCCTACAGGATACGATTCAGAATATGTAAACGCTCTCTTTGAGACTTTAGGAGTAAAGGGACGAGAGGTTTATTTGTATAACCAGATACCAGTTGATATGATTTATCCTTTTCTATTTGGAATAAGTTATTGTTTATTGATTGCCTATTTTTTGAAAAAATTAAACAAATTAAATTCTGCTTTTTTCTACTTATGTTTTCTGCCAATAATCGCTGGAATAGCTGACTATTTAGAGAATTTTGGAATTATCAATATGCTGAACAATTATCCCAATTTATCGCAAATTTCAATGGAGGCAACAAATGTTTTTTCAATTGTTAAGAGTATGGCAACATCAATATATTTTATCGCATTGATTATTACTCTGTTATTGTTTGGGATTAAATTAGTTAAAGCAAGAAAAACAAGTGCTAATAATATGTAAAATATTCATAGCTGCAAAACACAGTTACGCCATTTACACTGACGGTAGGCACAAGTAAAGATCAAGATTCATTCTTAACCTTTGTTGGATTAATAATGTAGGAGAAATTGATGGAACGACCAAACAAGGCTGTTTTGAATGGGTGTATCACAAATTGCACAAAAAGTAAATCATAATTGTTTGTTTAGTTATTAACATTGTCATCCTGTAGTGGAACATTGTCATCCAGAGCGCAGTCGAAGGAAAACAATGTTATTATTGCAGTAATTTCGACCGTAGTGGACATAGGCGTCAACCTAATTTATTCATATATAATATTTTCATATGTGTATATTGTTCATTGCCACCTTTTTCTTTTCTAAGAATCCCAAAGGGATGTTTCTACTATAACGATGGGTATCACCCATCGTACAAGAATGCTCTATGCATAGCCCTGAAAGGGTGTTATTATCATCTAGGGCTATACGTATGTTACTCCACTTTGATATAAAACGATAGTGTCGTCCTTACAGGACTCTAACTTTAGGTGATAGACTTGTTGATGGATTGCATCCATCGTTATAATAATGACATCCCGTTGGGATTGAAAAATTTTATTTATTCTGGTCTGAGGAATTTTGCACGATGAAGAGACTATTTTGTGCCAGAATTAGTTACATAATTCAGGAATACAGTATTTTATATATTTCACAATATTATATATTAATTCCTTAGGTTGACGCGTATGCGTAGTGGAGAAATCTAGCTCTTGATGTAATAAAATGGTGGATTTCTCCACTTCGGTCGAAATTAAAGTAAAGGCATACTCCTTGATTCTTCGACTTCGATGAATCTTCGCTCAGAATGACAAGGAGTGCCCGACTGCGCTGGCGCTTCGCTCAAGATGACAAGGAGCTTATTTTCTTGAGAAAGTGCAATTTGTGATACACACCTTTTGAATAAGCGATCCACCATTTGAGATATTTCCCGTAAATTGAGAAAAAACTACCATTGTCTCATGTCCCAAAAACGCCAACTTGCAGCCATTATGTTTACAGACATCGAGGGATATACCGCCTTGATGCAAGGAAATGAAGCACAAGCGATCCATTTCAGGCAAGAGCACCGTAATATATTTAATTCTACTACCGAAAAATATGGAGGAAAGATTCTCCAATATTATGGCGATGGTACGCTCAGTATTTTTGACAGTGCTATTGTTGCGGTTGAATGTGGTATTGAAATGCAGCGGGCCTTCCAGAGCAGTACCAATCCGATTGCCGGCAAAACAGGTATTCCCGTTCGGATCGGGATTCATTCGGGGGATATCATTTATAGTAAAGAAGATATCATTGGCAATAGTGTAAATATTGCTTCACGTATAGAATCCCTTGCATGCGTTGGAAGTGTTTTTATATCTTATAAGGTTTTCGATGAAATTAAAAATCAGGATGGTATCGAAACCCAATCTATGGGATTATTTGAATTAAAGAACGTGGCAAAACCTGTTGAAGTATTCGCAATTTCCAATAGTGGCCTTATCGTTCCTGATCCAAAACAAATTCAAGGGAAAGCAAAGAGAGTAGAAGTGCCTGATAGTTTTTTTACCACTCTTTGGGGGAGTGGACAGGCCCAATTGGTCACAGGATATTTTGTTGGGATTTGGGGATTGGTTCAATTTACGGATTGGGTCCTAAATCGTTACCAAATCTCTCCTCATTGGGTGGATGCTCTTTTGGTTTTATTTTTATCCCTGATTCCTTCTCTTATTATTTATGTTTGGAAGTTAGATCGCATCAAGATGGGGAAAATTAATTTGTTAGAAAAATTATTCCTGCCCGGTAACCTCCTAGTTTCGATTTTACTTTTATTTATTTTATTTAATGGGACCGATTTAGGAGCAACAACAAAGACTGTTCATTTTAATAATGAAAATGGTGCGGAAGAATCAAGAACAATTGTAAAGCCTAATTTTCGTAAAAGGCTGGCTATTCATACTTTCACTTCAGAGCAAAAGGACAGCATGCATCAGTGGATGAACTGGGGGATTCATGGAGGTATTGCCGAGGATATCAGTCAAAATGGCTACCTAACAATTGGATTTTGGCAGAAGGCAGAATCTTTACAAGAGATGATCAAATTATCCGATGAAGATTTTTATGATCATTTCCTAACGGGTTCCTATTCTGTTAATGACAATGTTTATTACATTACTACCAAACTATACAATACGCATAATGGAGCATTGCAAAAAACACATTCTTTTAGTGGAATCGATTTTTTTGCGCTTATTGATACGATTAGTTTGATTACAAAAAAGGACCTGGATTTTACCCAAATACAATTGGACCAATTTGTTGATCTGCCTTACGCAGAAGCTTTTACTTCAGACATTGAAGCATACAAGAATTTTTCCTTGTATTTTTTCAGAAATTCTCTCAAACATCTGGAAGAGGCAATTTCCCTTGATTCTACTTTTGCGCTTGCTAATTACGTGAGGGCTGAACTTCTTTATGGTTGGTCAAGTAGTTTGTTAGGGGCCAAAGAAGCTATCAATCAGGGAATGCGGCATCGCAAACGTCTACCCGAAAAATGGGAATCAGGATTGAAACGCCTATATTTTCAAATATATGATGAACCTGATAAAGCAATTGCATTGCTGAAAATGCAGTTGGAAATGGACCCGGGAAATGAGAACATCATAAAAACCTTAACTTTCTACTTTTTCTTAACTAATCGTTATGATGAGTTATTGAAGTGGAGAGAACAGTTGGTAACAATTGACCCTCACCCCGACAACCAAATGGGTGTGGCAGAAGCCCTGTTATTGAATGGAAGATTTGAAGAAGCGGGAGAAATAATTATGAAAATACGGAACCAATACCCCAACCTACTGGATGCTTTGACCACCCAGGCTTCCTATTATGCCTTAACTGGCCAAGTCGATAAAGCTAATACTCTGCTACAGAAAATAATTATTAAGAATCCGGAAGTTAACCCCCTTGCAGAACATTACTTAAAATCTTTTCAATACACTAAGGATCATCCACAAACCCCAGAAAGATTATTAAAATATGAAGGACATTACAGGCTTCAGGACCGAGCTGCGGAATACGATATTCACATTATTGAAAATCTTCTTTATGGAAAAGGAAGGACACACATGACAGGGTTCTTTTTTATTCCAAGTGATCCCGATGAATTTTTGATGGGAGGCAGTAAAAGGCTTGAAAAATGGAAATTTATAAGCGATACTTCGGGCAAGGTTTACAAAATTGATATCCTGGGAATAACCAGGGAACAACAAACTTTTACCAATGTACTTTGGCGTCAGGATTCTTTAATATTAAGAGCCGTAGAGCTTTTTTCTTTTGATAAAAAAGCAGAAGCATTGGAAGCCTTTAAGATCGCCTACAATAAAAACCCACAACATTTTTATTTAGCACAATATATCAAACACCTCGAATTTGTTTTGGAGCCCAACAATAAAGAAGCTTTAGAAAACATGACAAAATATATGGGCAGTTATGGGCCCCGGCTTTTTTGGATGGAAAATGATAAGGTTTATTATGAAAGAGAAGGCCAGATCAGTAAGCAGCGCTTATTGCCAGTTTCGAAGGATATGTTTTATTTTTGGGGCGGGTATCAATACCTAATGCAAGTGGTAGTAGAAAATGGCGAAGTAAAAGGTTCCGTTTCGTGGGAGTATGATAATACAATTGGCGAATTTGTCCATGATGAAAATGACTATTTTGAATTTGATGAATTGAAAGATTAAATGAGTGCTTTAACTCTTTTTATGTTAGGGGCAAATGTAAAAAGTCAAATGATTCTAAGCAGCTTTTTAGTAATTATCGCCACAAATGCAGATGTGAAGCTCCATTTAATTTCGTTGGAAACTAAAAAATCTCTTGGATTTTATAAAGTTGAGTTCAACGAAATTGCAACAACATGGAATTGCAATGATGGTGCAAATGGAAATTATAATACTGTTGTTGAATAAAGTTTAATCAAGGGCGTTTAATTCCCAATTTTTTCATTCTCGATTCCAAGGTGGTACTATTGATATCTAGTACTTTAGCAGCACCTTTTGCTCCTCTAACCCGCCAATTCGTAAGTTCAAGGATCTTAATAATATAATCTCTTTCATTCTCCATCAAAGTAACAGTGCCTTTTCCAGTAGTTTCTTGAGATATCCTTGAGATTGCATCTGCAATCATAAGCTTACTACCGGGACTTATAATTACTGATCTTTCTATCACATTCTCCAATTCACGAATATTACCAGGCCAATTGTACTTCATTAACCCATACATTACTTTTTCGGTGATGATGTCTATCTTCTTTCCAAACTTGAGATTATATTTTAGTAGAAAATGGTGGATTAACAATGGAATATCTTCTTTTCTTTCTCTTAATGGTGGAATATTGATAGGAAAAACGTTTAGTCTGTAATATAAATCTTCACGAAAAGCTCCTTTGTTTATCGCCTCTTTCAAGTTCACATTAGTCGCTGCGATAATTCTGACATTTACTTTAATAGTGTTTGAATCTCCCAGTCTTTCAAATTCACCTTCTTGTAATACGCGAAGCAATTTCGGCTGTAGTTCCAATGGGATATCTCCAATTTCATCTAAAAATAGGCTACCACCATCAGCAAGTTCAAAACGACCAATTTTTCTTGTCAGTGCTCCCGTAAATGCTCCTTTCTCAAGCCCAAAAAGTTCACTTTCGATAAGGGTAGCCGGTAAAGCAGCACAATTCACCTTTACCATCGTCCTATTTTTTCTTTTACTTATAACATGTATTGCCCTTGCTATCAATTCTTTACCAGTTCCAGATTCCCCTAATATCAGCACGTTTGCATCTGTAGTTGCCACTTGCTCGACCTGGTTCAGTATTTTCTTGAACTTTTTACTTTTACTAATAATCTCTTCAAAGTTGTACTCTAATTTTATCTCTTCTTGTAGGTAATTATTCTCTGCTTCTAATTGATTTTTTAATAGTTCAACTTCTTCATAAAGTCGAGCATTTTGAATTGAGATGGCGGATTGTGAGGAAAGAATCTGAATTATTTCAAGACCCTCTGACTTGAATGCATCTGATATGAGGTTATTCTCGAGGTACAGTATTCCAATTAAATTGCCCTTATCCTCGATAGGTAAACATAAAATGGATTTAGGATTAGTTTGGATGATGTAAGGATACTTGGCAAATTGACTTGACTTACTGGCATCAGCAATAAGAAGGTTTTCTTTGGTTCTTTTAACATAATTAATAATCGATAGTGGTAGTTTAGTCGAATAACCTTCGGTTTTTAATGAAGTTGATTTTAAATCATTCAGTTCCTCACTCTCAACGGTACTAACTGCTTCTATGAAAAACTCATCGTCTCTCTTCAGGATTATGAAACCTTTTTGAGCTCTGGCATTTTCAATAACAATTCCAATCAACTTCTCGAGCAAGGTAGCCAGAACAATTTCACTGGAAATTGCTTGCGCAGCTTTTATAACCGTTCTAAGGTCAAGGGTTTTTGTTCCGGTTCCTGTAGATAAATCATGGGTCATTGCCGCTGTGACTGTCTGTGACGTTTCGAAAACAGTCTCGACCAAGTATTCGGGATATTCTTCCTCTAATTCGTGTATTTTCCTAATTGCTCCCCATGTTCGATACATATTACGGGCTTCCAGGAGATACACCCCTGCCAACTTTCCGCGTGAATTGTTTAGATAAAATTTAGCTGCCAATTCATTAGCTAAAGCCTCTTCATGTATGAATTGATTTTCCTTTGCTGCTTCGATAGACTGGTCATACAAATCTGAAGCTTCCCAGATTTTATTGCTCACCCTTGCCATTTCGGCAGCAACCAGGAGATATTTATTGAGAAAATTTTCCGGACAGCTTTCTGCCCAGACTCTCATCTGTTCTTGATTTTCTTGTAATTGGGACCAATACACTTTCTGATTCTTCTTAGGACTTTCGGGGTAAAGAGCTAACAATATCAGAGAATGATAGAAATTATGGACTGCAGTTGAAAAACTACCCGACACGAATGAGAGTAGATCTTTGGCAAGCATAATACATTTAAGTGCTTCCCGAAATTCTCCATTAAGGAAAAAAACAAAAGCTTTCATTACGTTATAGTGAGTTAGTGCAGGGTTTCCCTTCCGCCTTATTAGATCCTCCTCAAAAGAACTGTCAGTAAGAGTTTCCTTTTGAAAAATTAATCTGCTTTCTGTTTGATTGGTTAAGTTTAGTGCTACCAGCTCTACTGCAGTAATAGGATCTGTGGCATGCTGATTGCGGGTCTTTTGACTGAACCGGGAGAGCTCCTTTACTTCCAAAAGAAGGCTCAGCAGGTTTTTGCCCATATAAAAGAGACATAGCGACCGGTTGTAACGGTGATACCCGGCATATTGCAATTCGCCAGATTCCAAACCTGCCAGAAATCCTTCATCCGTAATTTTTTGAATATGTGAAATATGTCTTGACCAATTATTTATAAACGCAGCGAACATGTGAGTGGCTTTGCATCTTTGCGCTGCACTATTGAATTTTTCGGATAGCTTGATCGCCAGTTGTCCGTATTCATACGCTGATTGAAAGTCTTTTAAAAAAGAACTGAAAACAAGCCCGTTAAACGCATAGCCCAAGGAAGAATCTGTAGTATGCCCATGTTCGAGAGAGATGTTAACCATCCTTACCGTAACCACGCGACATAGCTCCGGATGATAGATGTAGCATAGAGGGCATATACTTGATAATAACTTCAGAGCTATTCTTACTTCAGGAAGAGTTACTTCTTGTAACTTAATCAATGACTCGATTTTTTGATTTCCAAGAGCCTTTTTGGCCAATTTAATTTCAGCTTCTAGAGCCGTTTGGAAATTTTCCTTGGGCAAATCAATTTCCAATTCTGCAAGAGCCTTTCTACCAGTTTCTATGGCCTCTGCATACTCTCCATTTAATGTTTGTTGAACAACCAGAGTATTATAAATCTGGGCCCTCTCTAATGAAGTTTTAGCATACTCTAAAATTTCTTCGATGACTTCGGTAGATTTTTCAAATTGACCAGTCAGATATTCTGTCTCAGCCAGATTACTGTTTAGATCAAAAGACAGATTGTAGGTTGCATTCCATCGGTCTTCGGATAAACAATCGAGACCTGTAATCAAGTAGTCATTGGAAGCTCCATAGGCTGTGGCGTCCTTCGCCTTAATACCCGCTTGCAAATTCAATCGAGCCAATTCAACTTTTTCTTCCTCATTATCGAGCAATTCACGTCCTACATTCAAGTGGTCAACTAACTCAAAAATCCGTTCTTCCTGTTCATTAGATCCCAGATTTTCTAATAACAATCTTCCAATTTTAAGATGGACAATCTTCTTCTTTGATTCTTTAATTAACGTGTAGGCCGCTTGTTGTACCTTGTCATGAAGAAAACTGAATGTTACCAACTCTGGATTTTGAATGACTGCATTCGAATCAAGCCTTGAAACTTGTTCTTCATAATCAGAGGTAGGAAAAACCAGATTATCCTGAATCGCCGGCCAAAGATTCTGGGACACTTCTACGGCAGAATGCTCACGAATAATTGAAAGACTATTTAAATCAAAGCGATTACCGATACAGGCAGCAAGCCGAAGAACATGTTGTACCGATTCTGGTAGTTTTTTCAACTTTCTAATCATCAATTCAACGACATTGTCGGTAATATCAACAGCTTCTATTTTGCTGATCTCCCACTGCCAGCCAAGAGTCTTTGAATCGAAGTAAATGAGTTCTTCTTGATACAGGGCTTTCAAAAATTGACGGAGAAAGAATGGATTGCCATTGGTTTTACCCAGTACCAAATCAGCCAACTTTTCCACACTTTCGTCATCACGATCAAAGGATTCCGATATTAGCTGGTGAACATGATCCAGATCAAGAGGTTCTAGAACAATGTTGTTAATTGTGGTACCTTCCTCAACTAATAAATCCAAAGTCAACATTAATGGATGCTTTGGAGTGACTTCGTTATCTCGATACGCGCCAATTAGGTAAAGATATTGGATATCCTGGTCGGTCATCATTAGCTCAATCAAATTGAGAGAAGCAGAATCAGCCCACTGTAGGTCGTCCAAAAAGAGTACCAAGGGATGAGTTTCTTGACAGAAAATGCCAATAAAGCTCTGAAATACTAATTTGAAACGGTTCAAAGCTTGACTTGGCTCCAGTTCTACTACGGCAGGCTGCGAACCCATTACTAACTCAACTTCTGGAATCACATCAATAATCACCTGGCCATTTACTCACAATGCGGATAGTAGTTTTTTCTTCCAGAGTCCAAGCTGTTCTTCGTCCTCAGTCAAGAGTAATCGCATAAGCTCACGAAAAGCACCATTAATTGCACTATATGGAATTGTTCGTTGAAGCTGATCGAATTTACCCGAGATGAAATAACCACTTTTTTCAACAATTGTTTTATGAATCTCCTGAACCAAGGCTGATTTACCTATGCCCGAATACCCGCTGACCAATAGCATTTCAGTCTTTCCCTTTCCGACACGATCGAAACCTGACAAGTGTGCAATAATTTCATTCTCGCGTCCATATAATTTCTGAGGAATTTGAAAACTACTTTTAATGTCAAGTTTACCTGGAATTAAATCCTTAATTTTCTTTGAAGCCTTCCATTGACTTAAGCACGACTGAAGATCTGCATGAATGCCCAAAGCGCTCTGATATCTTTGTTCGGCAGTCTTGGCCAGCATCTTCATCACAATGTCCGAAACGGCTTTGGGAATATCATTTTTTATCTGCACTGGAGCAGGAGGTTCTTTTGCAATATGACAATGCACCAATTCCATTGGGTCTTGAGCAAGAAAAGGCAATTGATTTGTAAGCATCTCATAAATGGTCGTACCCATTGAGTAAAAGTCGGTACGATAATCAATTATCCTATTCATTCTGCCTGTCTGCTCAGGTGATATATAAGCGAGAGTTCCTTCCAAAAGAATTGGATGACTAATCTTTTGATTCTCTCTTGGCAAGCGGGAGGAAATACGGGTGTATTTCAAAATGACGTTTTATTAATTCTATTTTAAATTGTCCTAATTGACTTTTTGCAGAATCGCTAAATCGCCTTATGATGTTGACTTCTTAAATTTCCTTTTGAATATCAAATAGTAAAATGCGTCAATTTGAAATGCACCCGGAAATACTAAAGTCGATCACTCTGAACTCTTTCGTTTCCAAATTAACAACTATGTTCTTGGGGTTAATGTCTTTATGTATAATCTGGTTTTGATTTAGATAAGCCAATGAATCTGCCAACTTAATTGCGATCTCGAGTTGAGTAGTAAAGTCAACTTCACCATTATCAATAAAAAATCTGAGTGATTTACCACCAATATCTTCGAGTACTATAGCAGGTCGCTTTCTATCAGACACGAAATCGAATGCTTTAATAAAGCATTCGTGGTCAAGATTCTTTATAATCTCATATTCCCGTTTCAGGTTTGCTACTTCAGAATCGCTGGGATTCTCCTTGCTGAGGGTTTTTATAATGACAGGTTTTTTATCCTCTTCACGAATTGCACGATAGACAATCCTTTTTCTTCCTTTAAAAAATTCTTCGGAAATGAGGTACCCAGGAATTGTTTTATGAGCCATGTTCAGATGGTGTAAAACGCTTTTTGTCAGTGATTTGGATTGTTAAATAATTAGTTACATCCATCTTACAAAGATATTGGTTAAGATGGACAATATAATAAAATACAACATTACAACCACCATAAACTCAATAAAAAATATTTTATCAGGATTGATTTTGTTTAAAAATTTATTCGTAGGAAATACCCCGATGCTCTGCGTCGGAAAACATTCAAAAGCATAGCATTGAGGGAAGGTGAGACCCCTAGGCTCTGCCTAGGGGTAGTTCATTTTGTTTTGTCAACATCTTGCCTTAAACCCTAAACCCATTCTTTTTTTACAATCTCTTCAATATTAGAAATGTGTAACCTGAAAATATCTAAACTCTCAAAGTAGAATTAGATACAATTTCAATTTATTATTCGAGAGATCATGTGAGAAACAATCCAGTAATATGTTGAAACAACAATACCTTCTTAAGTAGTTTTTACCAAAATTATGGGTCTTTTAATCAAAACAATCCGGAAGAAGTATAAGCATTATTAAAATTAATTTTAAAAGAATTCTGTTCGGGGAATATGTCCATCTAAAAGCGCCAAATCTCCATTCTCCAAGGCTATTTGGTCCAGTATATTTGTATTATAAATAATTTATTAACCTTTTAAACTTATTAAAAATGAATATTAAAGATCAAGTAAAAAGAATGGATGCAATGGTAAAACAAGGTGCTATCGTGGATACTATAAAGGAATTCATGGCTGATAATGTTGCAACTTCTGATTATGGAAAGTCCTCTACAATGGGTAAGTCCCAAATGGTAGAAAAGCATGAAGGTTTTGCTGCATCAATAGCAAAAGTAAACGGCATTACACATCATCATTCTCTTGTAAATGACAATGTATCTGCCTCAGAATTTACATTCGACTTCGATATGAAAGATGGCACGAAAATATACTGGCACGAAATCATCCGTAGAATCTGGAATGACGAAGGGAAAGTAACCAGAGAGGAATACTTTAATGCAGGGTAATTAAAATAATAACAATTAAAATTGAAAAAAATGAAAATTCTAAAAACATCATTATTATTAGGAAGTGTATTATTTGCTTCTACAATGGTTGCTCAAGATAAAATGGCAAACAATATAGACAATAGTAATATTCATTTACAAGGATATAGCTCAGTATCTTATTTAGATTTAGGAATTGCTCAAAAGGGTATTGAAGCTTATAATTCTGAGTATGAAAAAGTAATGTACTATTTCACATCCGCAGAACAAAAAGCAACCTTTGATAAAAATCCAGCAAAATACAAACCTCAGTATGGTGGTTTCTGTGCATTTGGAACTTACGCAGGAGCAAAATTTAGACCAGATCCAAATAAATTTATAGTGAAAGACGGTAAGTATTTCTTGTTTTTATATGATTTAAATTTAGATGCACAACAGTTATGGTTGGCTGAAAATAATCACAACAGACTTGTTTCTGTTGCAAACAAAAACTGGAGTAAATTGAGTAAGACTCATAACTAACGTTTGCTAACAACGTTTATAAGAAATAGCGACTTGAGTTTTAATTCAAGCCGCTATTCTCTTTTATTTTGTAAAATTACTTTCCAATATATAGTAATTAAAAACTCGCTACTACCCATACACAAATTGTGATATCAAAAACTGAAAATAAAATGGTGGGCCACGAATGCATATACGGAGAACCAAATGCAAACGGAGAAATAGAAATTGGCTATGGAACTTATGACGGAAATTGTAAAGGGAATTGTCGATTGGGTTAAAACTCTGATAAAAGTAAAATCAATAGTTGCTTCGACGAACAAATCAAATGACGCTTCATTTAAAGTGCTTGAAAAAATAATTTCATTAAAATTAGAGAGGCAGCAACTTTATTTAGGGAGTGTTACAAAATAAAGTATACTTTTAGTCGGCGTGTATCGAGTAGTTCCATTCACCGTGGAATTCACTCCTTGTGATGTTTAATTGAGCTAATTCATTGTCTGAAATCTTAATTCCTGTG
>Ga0256847_1000261_pt1 | contig 36356 bp, 28 predicted proteins | sample TeddybearmetaG_FD_189099 | JGI IMG/M metagenome (GOLD analysis project Ga0256847, IMG submission 189099) | Hydrothermal vent microbial communities from East Pacific Rise, Pacific Ocean - Teddybear | ecosystem: Environmental > Aquatic > Marine > Hydrothermal vents | place: Pacific Ocean: East...
ATAGTGAGTAAGCTCATTTGTGTAAGCATTCGCATCATAGACAAGCCTTTTAGATAGTAATTGAGATATCAGAATATGCAAGAAATTATCATTCAAGCTCCAGATGATTGGCATCTTCATTTTCGTGATGGAGATATGTTATCTGAAACGGTTGCTGCTACCTCACGGTGTTTTCGCCGAGCGATCGTTATGCCTAATTTGTTGCCACCCATAACCGATGCAAAGATGGCAATAGATTATAAAAATAGAATCCTAAATGCGGTGCCCAATGAACACCAGTTTGAACCAGTCATGACGTTGTATCTTACCAACTTAACAACTTCTCAAACCATTCTCGATGCAAAAAAAGCGGGCATTCCGGCTATCAAGTTTTATCCGGCGGGAGCCACCACTAATTCAGATGCAGCGGTTAAAGAAATTGAAGTGCTCTATCCTGTACTTCAAACAATGTCCGATGAAGGTATTATATTGCTCATCCATGGCGAAGTAACAGATGCAGAAATTGATATATTCGATCGCGAAAAAATATTTATTGAAACGATTCTAGATAAAATCGTGCATAGCTTTCCTCAGTTAAAAATCGTCTTGGAGCATATTACTACCAAAGATGCAGTTGATTATGTTTTACAAGCAAGTGAAAAAATTGCCGCGACTATTACGCCGCAACATTTACTACTGAATAGAAATGATCTGTTAGTCGGTGGTATTAGACCTCACAATTATTGTCTGCCAGTGTTAAAGCGTAACACCCATCAAAAAGCATTAAGAGATGTTGTCGCCACAGGATCTCAAAAATTCTTCCTAGGAACCGATTCGGCACCGCACGAAAAATCGAACAAAGAAACCGATTGCGGATGTGCCGGTTGTTATAGTGCATGGAGCGCTTTGGAACTTTATGCACAAGTGTTTGAAGAGTTAGGCGCTCTAGATAAATTGGAGGGGTTTGCAAGCCATCATGGGGCAGACTTTTATGGATTCTCTAGAAACACTGGTGCTGTGGCTCTGATCAAGGACGCATGGCAAGTACCAAAGGAAATTATCTTACCAAACGGACGAGTAATCGTTCCATTTTTTGCCGGAGAGACACTAGCCTGGAAATTAGTACGATGACAAAAACGAGGGGTATCGCCTTACATGGATGTGGAACTTGATCCTATTCTGGTCATCAAGAGTAGAGACACGAAACTAGAAGCAGGAACTAAAGAAGTACTCAAGCAGCTTAAGAATTACAAACCGATCAAACTGAATAAAGCGCCGCTTGCACCGATCAAGTTAGGGGATTAGTCGGTATTTTATTTCGTGCGTTATTGAAATGGGAAATACCTAAAAGCTGGTGGAGAACATGTTCCACTATTATTGAGATTTCGTAAATAGCTTAGGCCGTGATTAAGCTAATTAAACTGTGCAGCCACCCGTAGTTCGAGTTCGAAATAAATGCTTACAAATTTTTAGTATCCTAAAGTACTCTTCCTTTACAATGGTTTTTGATTCATTAAAAATTCTATATGCTTTTCGTCTACTACTCAGAGCCTTATAGGATAGAATCACTACAAAAAAAGGAGAAATCAGATGAAGTTCCTACTAGTAATAGCTACCTTGTTTTTTCAATACAGTATAAATGCCGCCAACCAAGATAGCGGGATAGATCTTACCGCTCCCAGCAAATTAGCTCCGTTGCAAACAAACGAATTTAATTTTGCGTTGGGATCTTGGCAGATCGAGGAGACCAATTTTTCCAAAGACGGAAAAACGAGTATTCGCAACGGATTTTCCAAAATAACCTTTGTCAATCGCGGGCATGGCTATATAGAAAATAGCACTCTTGTTGACGAAAGTAATATTAGTGATTATACGATTTCCTTTTTTGCATTTGGAAAAGTGACTCAAAAATGGATGATGGGAAGGGTCAATGAAAGAAGAGAAGCCGTGGAGATGTACGATGGGGTGCTGGAGAATAAAATACTAGTTTTTAAATCAGCTGTTCGTCGCAGTGGAGGAATCGACGTAACACTCATAAGAATATCCTATGTTCAAAAAAAGGCTAGTGACTTTGCCGTCATAATAGAAGAGTCTATAGATTATGGGAAATCTTGGGTAGCTGTTAGCGAAACAATTTATAACAAAACTAAGCGAGATTTAACTTCTACTTTCAAAAATACGAGAACGGAAAACGATAAACGCTCCAAAGAACAAAAACAATTCGATTTTCTAATAGGTGACGGTAAAGCAACACAGAGCATTCAACTCCCAACCGGAAAGTGGATAAAATTCCCTGCTTCGGCATCGGCTGAACGAGTTCTCAATGGCAAAGCTATATACGAATACAATTGGTACAACGTTGATAAGCGCAATCCTGAAACAGCTACCTCCATTATCAGAATCTACAATCGTAATATGAGACGCTGGGAAACGCTGTTCTATTCCAATCGAGCAAATACGCTATTTTTCTTCGGAGGTAAAAAGGAGGGAGATAGAATTGTGTTGCACAACTTTGAAACACATTCGGAAAACATATTTTCTAATTGGATTTTTTACGATATTAAGGAAAAAGGTTATCGTTGGTTCGCTGAGTCTTCAACTGATGGTGGAAAGATTTTCAACAAAACATGGGAAATTGTAGTAGATTTCTAGTTACCAGACTCAAATTGTAAGGCGTTTATTCAGCTCGATGAAGTAAACGCCACGACAACCGGTGTTCTAGAAGCTCTCCACGCCGGGAAAAAACCGCCAACTAAACCAATCACTAATGCCATTTTAATTCCGGTAATAAATGCGGCGGTCGATAAATCGAATGAAAAAACGATTTGAGAAAAACTCGCTCCCATCGTTGAAGTGGTTATGCCATCAAACATAATAAATACCACTACTGTGCCTAGAATACCGCCAATAAATGCAAGTATAATCGACTCTACCATTGTGCCAAAAAACGCCGCTATTCCCCTAAAACCGATGGCGCGTAAGGTCGCGATTTCCACTGATCGTGCAGCTACGGAGGTGTACATGGTATTGAGTGCACCCGCAAGTGCTCCAAATGCCATAAAAATAGCAAGTCCCCAACCAACATACATCAGCGCTGAAATTCCAGATGATTGTTCACTAAAATAGAGTTTTTCAGTTTTTATGTCGAGGCTTAATCTTGGGTCGCCCTCGATAAATTTTACGATGGCGCTAATATCGCCAGGGGTTTCTAATTTAACTCTGACTACCTGAAAACTATTTCCCCGGTTAAACTGTGTTTGTACAGCCCGATAGTCAGCCCAAATTTCACTAGCAAAAACAGAACCAGCGGCATCAAATACACCAACAACAATCCATTTAACGCCGCCCAGTGAAACTTCATTGCCCAATTCAAAGCCAGAAAACTGAGCTAAAATACTTGCGCCAGCGACTAATTCATTTTTGCCTGGCTCAAACATTCGGCCCTCGATAATTTTGATGTTACCACGAAGATCTAAGCCTGATAATGCTAACCCTCGAAGCGGTAGGTTAACCTTTGTATGCGAGGATTTTTTTATCCCATCGACAATAACGTAGAGCTCAGGCGAAGTTATCGGGCCATTTTCATCTCTTGCAATTCCAGGCGCGTTGCTGACAATTTTTACTACTTCACCGCTTAGTCCGCTATTAAGTTCTGCCTGCGAACCGGCGTTTAATATCACAGCCACATCATCTGAGCCTGAACCTTCAAGTGTTTTGTCAAATCCGTCGCTCATCGCTAAGAATGCCAACAACACACCAACCACTACGGCTATAGATAGGATAGTGGTTAACGAACTCCAGAATCGTTGTGGAAGGCTTTTAAGGTTCATACCGACTACTGCAACTATTTGTCTAATTAATGAATTCATATTCTCAGTTCCAATTTGTAGCGCCTATTCCTAGTTTTTATTAAGCGCATCAATAATATTAAGTTTCATTGCACGCCAGGCTGGAATAAATCCAGTGACCAAACCGAGGGCTAGCATATACAAAAGACTTTGAATGACAACATCTTTTCCCATAATTAAATTTGGTAGCATATTTTGAAGTTGAGGATCTTGACTTGCGCCGGTTACCATAAAGCTAGCTAGAAACAACCCAAGCAGTCCGCCGATTAGTGATAGCAAAAGGGATTCAGACAAGATCAAAGCAAAAATCCGTTTAGCGGTAAACCCAAGAGTTTTAAGCACCGCTATTTCTGATGTTCTTTCAGAAACAGTTTGCGCCATGGAAGTCCCCACAACCAACAAGATAGTAAAAAATCCTGCGATCACAACGCCAGAGATAATAAAACTAATATCGCCAAGTTGTTCAAGAAAGGCCTTATTAAATTGTGATTCTGTACTGGTCTCAGTTTCAGCGCTAGAATTAGCAAATTGTTGATCAATCGCGTCAGCGACTGCTTGATTTAGAGATGGATCAATTGTCGTGATGGGTAGCCATCCGATACGATTTCCGCCCCAACTTTGGGTTTCGTTAAAATATTTGTAGTGCATTAAGATGTAGTTGGTATCCGTTTGTGGATTAGCTGGTTTGAAAATTCCGCTGATAGTAAGATCCCAGGTCCGGGAACCATCGCGTTGTGAAAATATATTTGAAGACAATGGAATTCTATCGCCAACAGACCAACCATGGCTGGTTGCCATCCTTTCCCCAACAACCATACTTTGCTGATTAGAAAACCAAGCTTGTTTGGACTCTTCGCTTAATATTAAGTCATCATAAACTTTCAAATAACTTTTGGCGTCCACTGCAAAGGTCATCGCCTGATTTCTCGGCTCTTGATAATAGCCACCAAACCAATTGGCGTGTGTGACATCTTTTACGCCCTCGATAGCTTTGATTTTATTGACGTAGGCAATCGGTAAGGATTGGGTGAAATTGATCTTGTTAACGACCATCAATCGATCATCGGCAGAAAGTTCCACGCCTGACTCAAACGCATTTTTTAAAGAACCCAAAAAACCAAAAAGTAAAAAAGCGATCAATATAGCAAAGCAATTCAAGAAAAGGCGTAATTTATTTCGAGTTAAATTCTTAAAAATCAGATATAAATTACTCATGATGACGTGACTCCTTTGCTTGAAGTCTCTCTGTTGGCATCGGTTAAATTTTCAAATGTCCCTTTATCTAGATGCAAACGAGTCGTTGCAAATTTTGCCGCTTCAGGATCATGGGTAACCATAACAATGGTTTTACCAAAATCTTTATTGAGCAGTTGTAGCGTTTCTAATATTTCAGTAGCGGTAGCCCTATCTAAATCGCCGGTTGGTTCATCACAAAATAGTAAATCGGGATCAGAAACTATCGCACGCGCTATCGCCACTCTTTGTTGTTGGCCGCCTGACAATTCTTTTGGTAAATGTTTAGCTCTATCTTCCAGATCAACAAGCTTTAGGGCTGCCGAGACACTCTTTTGTCTTTGCGCGCGGGAAAGTTTTTTTAACATTAGCGGAAGCTCTACGTTTTTTTCTGCATTTAACATAGGCATTAAATTATAGAACTGAAAAATAAAACCAACGTGAGCTGCTCGCCACTTGGAAAGCGCACCTTCGCCTAGCTTTTCAATGGGATTTCCATCAAATAAAATACTGCCCTCAGTCGGTTTGTCAACACCGCCTAACATATTAAGTAAGGTTGTCTTGCCCGATCCAGAAGGCCCCATAATGGAAACGAAATCACCTTTTTTGATATTTAGATCTAAGCCTTCAAAAATACTGATGGTCTCTTTGCCGCGAGTAAATCTCTTTGACACATTTTTAAGTTCAAAAAGGAGCTCGTCCGAATTCATTTGCTCGGGATTGTCCGTTGGGTCTGTGTGGGCATTATTTTGCATTATTAGATCCTCTATATACTAATATATTTTGTTAATTATTTACTTTAAGAAAAGCCACTTTTACGCCCATGTCGGGAAGTATTCGGCTATCTTTTAGTTCTATTTTTATTCGCACTCTTACCGTCGCTTTTGCACGATCGGCTGTCGGTATGATGGCGATAACGCTTGCCGCAATATCCCAACTGGGATACGCATCTAAATTTGCTTTTACTCTCTGGCCTTGTTTGACTCGACCTATGTAGGCCTCGTTGACATCGACTTCTATTTCTAAAGATTTCATATCAACAATGGTGCAAATTCCTGTTCGGGTAAAACCACCTCCTGCGGAGCTTGGGGAAACAATTTCTCCTGGTTGAGCATTCTTAACTGTCACTACCCCAGAAAAAGGCGCACGAATGGTATGGTTGTCTAATAATTCTTGTTGTTGCTCAGCTTGGAGTATCGCAACTTTGATATCAGCTCTAGCACGTACCAACGAGCTTTCAAACTTGTCGACATCTGCCTGCGCTCTGGTCATTTGTGATTCGCTTGAGTAGCTATCTTTGTCTAGTTCTTCTAATCGTTTCAAGACACGCTCAGCTTCCAATAAATCTATTTTGATACTAGTAATGCTAGAGCGCAGCACATCAGTTCGGGCATCGAATAATTTAAGATTGACCCTGGCAATAGAAGAATCCAAAGTAGCTAGTATTTGTCCGGTTTCGACCAGCATTCCTTCTTCAACTCTTACGCTGGTAATCAACCCCATGGTTTCTGCTGAAACCGTAGCAATGCGGCGAGCAGTTATGTATCCAGAGGCATTGAGGACTTCATCGCTATTAGAAAACTGAAACTGTTTATTGGTTTGTATTTCAGATTGTTCTACGCTTGTAGATATTGAGTTTAAGGATCGTTTAGAGGAGTACTTTTTTTCATGTTTTAGTTCTTGCACGAAGCTTTCTTGTATATTCGTTTCAGGCTTGGGTGAAATCAAAAGGTAGACGGCAAATCCAGTAAAACCCGCAGATAAGATAGAAGCTAACAGCAGATGCATAGCAGTTAAGCCACCGTTGGTCGTTTCCTTTTCAGTTATCTTAAGTTGACTGAGTAATGCATTTTTGTCTTCCATCGAAGGCATTTAATTCCCCTAAAATTCTTGCAATGGTTTCTGTCGAATCTGTTAACTCTGCGGCCAAGCGACGATTCTAACTAAAGACCATAATATGCTCATTGGAAGGAGATTCATAGTGACAAAAGTCACGGATACATGTGTAGCATCTTTCAGTATTGTGAATAAGGCAGGTTGTGATATTCGATTAATCCCACAATACAGGATAGTAAACTCGACATTCTCCCTCCCCCTAAGGGGTATATCAATACACTAATTATTCTTAAATAATGGTTTGACTCATAATGGAAAATAACAAAAAACAATGTCTAATTCTGATCTATTTGATGGTAGTTTCCCCAGCACCTATGCGAATATTTTTTCTTACATGGGATTCCCGTTAAGCCGAGAACTGAGTGATTCGGTTGACGCTGTGGTTATGGGCGTCCCCTACGATCTTGCAACATCAGCTCGTCCTGGAACCCGCTATGGGCCTAACGGAATCCGTCAAGCATCCTCTCAGTTGCGTTGGGAGGAGAAACGCTGGCCTTATGAATTTAGATTATCAGAAAAATTAACTGTAATCGATTACGGCGATATTGATTTTGACTTAGGCAAACACGAACAAATGGTCGAAAATGTTGAACAAGAAGCCGGTAAGATTTTAGCAGCAGGCAAAAAACTACTAACCTTAGGCGGTGATCATTATATTACTTTACCTCTATTACGAGCCGCGCACAAACAACATGGCCGGCTAGCATTGATCCATTTTGATGCCCACACTGATAATGAAACTGGTTTTGATGGTCATTACCACGGCTCCATGTTTTATCATGCACCAATAGAAGGCTTAATAAATCCAGACAAAACGGTACAAATTGGTATTCGTACTGAGTACGACTACGATAGCCATCCATTTACGGTGTTAGATGCTAGTTGGGTAAACAATCATCGCACAGAAGACACGGTAAAACGTATCCGTAAAATAGTTGGAGATACCCCTGTTTATTTGAGTTTAGATATTGATTGTTTAGATCCGGCTTATGCACCGGGTACAGGTACTCCGGTCGCCGGTGGATTAAGTTCCGATAAAACTTTGCAAATATTACGTTCACTAGAAGGTTTAAATATTGTTGCTATGGATGTTATGGAAGTAGCGCCAGCTTATGACCATGCGGAAATAACCGCGTTAGCCGGAGCGACTATTGCGCTAGAAATGTTGTATATGGTTGCTACATCTAAATAGCCGTTAGTATATTTAAAATTCTGTTTGTATTATGAATCGTAACCAACAATCCCTTTAATTTCCAAAAAATCATCAAATGCAAAATCACCCCATTCACGTCCATTACCTGATTGCTTGTAGCCTCCAAATGGCGCTATTGGGTCATAATTATTTCCATTGAGAAAGACGTTTCCGGTACGCAGGCGCCGTGCAATAGAACGCGCTTTATCAATATCGCCAGATTGTACATAACTGGCTAAACCATAGGGAGAATCGTTAGCAATTTCAACCGCCTCGTGTTCATTGCTATAGGGTAATATAGCAAGCACAGGACCAAAGATCTCTTGCTGAGCGATCATGGAATTATTTTTAACATTGGCAAACACCGTCGGCTTAACAAAATATCCCTTCTCAATCCCGTCAGGTCTTCCTATTCCGCCAGCCACTAATTCACTGCCCTCATCGATTGCCATCTGAATCATACTTTGGACTTTGTTAAATTGCCCTTTATTGCTTAAGGGGCCGATCCAATATTCTGGATCGGCAGGCTCCTCAGTCGGATCACCGGGAATCGTTTTATTGGCAACATCAATTGCAATTTTTACCGCTCGCTCATGTAAGTTTTCAGGCACCAACATTCTAGTCGGTGCGTTGCAAGACTGGCCGGTGTTTCGAAAACATTCAATCACACCTTCTTTCACAGCATTGTCGAAATCACAATCCGGTAATAAAATATTGGCTGATTTACCGCCCAATTCTAGTGCGACCCTTTTAACTGTGTCTGCAGCAGCTTTAGTCACTTGAATGCCAGCGCGAGTTGAGCCAGTGAGGGAAATCATTTCGATCCCCGGATGACTTGAAAGCGCAGCGCCAACATTAGGTCCATCGCCATTGAGCATATTATAAACGCCAGCCGGAACACCAGCATCGTGCATTATTTGAGTAAATAATTGGGAAGACAAAGGAGCCAATTCGCTGGGTTTTAAAACAATGGTACATCCACAAGCGATGGCAGGGGCAACTTTACAAGCAATTTGATTCATCGGCCAATTCCATGGAGTAATAAAACCACATACGCCAATCGGTTCTTTATAGATCTGGCTCATCCCGAGGGATTCTTCAAACACATAAGTTTCCAATGCATCACGGCTAGTTTGTAAATGTGCGATCCCCATTGGTGCCTGGCTATCTAATGCAAATCCTGAAGGAGCCCCCATTTCAGTGGTAATAGCCTTGGCCATTTCCTGCATACGCTCAGCATATATGTCTATAATTCGATCGAGTACCTCAAGGCGTTGTTTGCGGCTGGTTAAAGACCAGCTTTTAAATGCTTCAGTAGCCGCTGCAACCGCTCGGTCAACATCAGCAGAAGATCCTAATGCTAGTTCCCCAATCACCTGCTCTGTTGCGGGGTTAATGATGTCCAGCATCTGTGAATCAAGCGGCATAACCCACTCACCATTAATATAGAATTTGTTTAATTGCTTCATAAAAAACTGCCTCAAATAACCCTAAATGGGGGCGACTACTCTGTATTGTTTATGATAGATTTTAATGACGAGAATTAGAATAACCCCATTGGGGAGTTTGGACAGCGATGACCAATGAAATACCATCGTTGATAGTAGTAATCCTAAGAACCGGTACCATGTTAATAACATTAATGAAACACTGCATTAGGCTAAAAAATACTATCATTAGCAATTTCGTGTTATTATTTTTAAAATTTTAACTATTGGCCTACACCTTTATTATATGTCATTTCTGTCTAAATTTAGCCTGCAAATAGCCAAACTGTTACCTCATGTTAAAACAGATTTGTTTATTCCCGCTCTGGTTGATATGTTTAAAGAGTTGGTACCGACAAACAATATTATGGTCATTGTTTATCCGAGTAAGAGCCTACCTAGAATTGAGTATAATGATCTTCCCGCTCATCGCGTTTCAATTGTCGATAAATACGTTAAAGGCGCTTTTCTTTTAGATCCTTATTATTTAGCGGCATTAAAACAAGAAAAGGTTGGTTTTTTTCATCTCAGCGCGCTATCACCCGACGGTTTTGATGAAAGTGAATACAATCAGGTCTATTTTCAATTTTGTGGTTTGTATGACGAGTGTGGTTATATTTTTCAGCTAGACGATGAAGGAAAATCTTTTGTGAATATTTCACTGGGGCGAATAGACGATACCGAAACCTTTTGCGATAAAGATCTAAAACAACTTTCAGAAATTACAGCTTTAGTCGAGGCCTTGGTTAAATGTCATTGGCAAACAGAAGAAATTGAAACTGACCATCAACCTGATTTACGAGAGCAATTAGAAACTGCGCTCGAATGTTTTGGTACCAGTATTTTAACCGAACGTGAAAATCAAATGGTACAAATGATCTTACATGGTTATTCAAGTAAGGCGATTGCTGCGCGATTTAATATTTCTGTAGAAACCGTTAAGCTTCATCGAAAAAATGCTTATGCTAAGTTGGATTTAAGTACCCAGGGAGAACTATTTAATTTATTTATTAATTCGTTAATGAATGTTAAAAACTATGAAGATGGTGACCCTTTGATCACTTATCATAGCACTTCAAAATCTTAACAAGTAAACCCCAATCCCAACGTATCCAAAAACTTTAACCATAAACCTCGCTTACCTCCATTTCTATCTGCTCTAACAAGTTCATTCTGAGTGATTCTTACACCCGGCCAACAAAAAGGTTCTGGCACCCAAGGCAAAGCTTTTTTGGTTACAAATTTCATTTTGATAATATCCGTCGGTTGATAACCTAACAATTCAATGCCAATTCGTGCGCCAAAACGAGAAGCCCCGACTCCATGACCAGTATAACCCACCGCCCATGCCAAACGGCCATTATGAGCGACCCCTGGAACCACACAAAAGCGTGTTGATGAGGCGATAATTCCTCCCCACTTATTGGAAAATTTTATTTCACCAGCTAACTGGGGAAAAGTTTCAAAAAATTCTTTAGCTAGCTGTTCATAACGGGCTGGCGCGTTCATATATTTTTTATCGATCCCGCGATTGAAATAATATCTAACCGCTCCGCCTCCTCCCCAAGTAATTCGATTATCTTTGGTTAAGCGAAAATAATGAAACATATTGGCGTAATCGGATATTGCGTGGCGTGAGGTATTACCCCAGTTGATTTTATCTAACTGTTCATCTGTTAATGGTTCGGTAGAAATTTGATAATCCCAAACAGGGATCACCGAGCGACGAATTTTCCCAATAGAGCTAGTAAAGGCATTGGTTGCCATTAGTACTTTTTGACTGCTGATGTCTCCGCTTTCGCAAATAGATTTCATATCATCATTACTGGATGGCTTGACTGATTTTAATTTCGTATTCTCGTAAATACGAACACTTAATCGATTAACCAATATATCTTTCAAGCCCCAACATAACCGAGCAGGGTCAATCACACCATCTTGACCATTTCGATGCCAACATCCGGCATAAAAAGTTGGCGAATTAACTTGCTCGCGAACCATTTTTTCATCAAACCAAATAACATCATCACCCTGTTGCTTATATTGTTGATAATCTTCATATAATCGTTCAGCTGAAGCTGTATCAAGTGCGACTTCCATAGCACCCGTTTTTTCATAACGCGCATCAATATTGTAACGATCGAGCGTGTCCAACAATTCTTTCATATTCTGAATCCCAAGCTCTTCAAGGCGATCCGCTTCACCAGGGAATTGCGCTTCAACATTAGTTTCACCATGTGCCACACTGGAATTTAAAAATCCTCCACAGCGGCCGGACGCACCGTCTCCGACAAAGGATTGTTCAATAATAATAATATCGATATTAGGGTTGCGCTCTTTCGCCTGCATAGCAGCCCAAAGTCCGGTGAAACCACCACCGACAATTAATAGCTCGCATGTTTCATTGTTAGATAGCGCCGGTAAACAGTCCGGCATAATTTCCGGATCGTGCCATAGAGGTCGGGCAATAGCGTCTTTAAGTGCTTCTATATAGTGTTGCATGTTTGTTAACTCTTAATATACCAAGCCCAAGGCTCATCACTCTCGAATCGGGTTATTTGTTTGATCTCTAAATAATTATTCAGACCCCACTCGCCAAGTTCGCGCCCAATTCCTGATTGTTTATATCCCCCCCAAGGCGCCTCACAAAAAGTGGGTTGAGAACAATTGATCCATACAATTCCTGCTCTAAAAGCTCGCGCGACTCGCTCACAGCGTTGCTCATCCTTTGACATCACAGCCGCTGCTAGTCCAAAACGAGAATTGTTGGCCAATCGTACAGCCTCTTCTTCTGTGGAAAAACTTTTAATACAAACTACTGGACCGAATATTTCTTCTTGCCAAATCCAGCTCTCTTCAGCCATATCGGTAAAAATAGTTGGCTCAATATAATAACCTCGCTCAAAGCCTTCAGGTCGTCCGCCACCGCTTGCTATTACAGCACCGTCGTCGACTCCACGCTTAATAGCCTGCAATACTTTTTCGTACTGAGCTTGATTGACTAAAGGTCCAAGTAAAACACCTTTTTTATCCCCCGAGCCAATGGTGATTTTTTTTGTTTCTTCAATCAACCTTTCAAGTAATGCTGGGTAGAGAGATTTCTCAACTAAAACCCGTGAAGTCGACGAACAAACCTGACCTTGATTCCAAAAAACACCAAACATGATCCACTCAACGGCTTTTTCAATATCGCTATCAGCAAAGACGACCAAGGGTGATTTTCCACCGAGTTCTAAACTAATATTTTTAATCTGATTGGCTGCTGTTTTCATTATTCTTGCACCGGTAGGAACCGATCCAGTAAAGGCTAATTTATCAACATCTGGATGTTCACTAAGCGCCTGGCCTGCGTCTTGTCCTAATCCGGTGACGACATTTAAAACACCTGCGGGCAATCCCGCTTGATCGGCAATTTCGGCTAGTTTTAAAGCGGTCAAAGGTGTAACTTCTGACGGTTTAAGAACCATTGTACAACCTGCCGCCAATGCTGGAGCAACCTTCCAGGCAGCCATTAACATTGGAAAATTCCAGGGAATAATTGCACCGGCTACACCAATGGGTTCTTTTACCGCTACACAGGAAAACCCTGGTTCAGGCAAATCGATTTTATTCTCCGATGAAAAATCCAGTTGTTCTGCTAAGCCCGCATAAAAATCAAATGTTCCTGCGGTATCTTCAATATCCCATTTAGCTTCTGGAATGGGTTTACCGTTATTTAAAACCTCCAAATTTGTTAATTCATCAAGATTTTCATTGATCAGAGCCGCCATTTTCCTCAGTACAAGTGCTCTATCTGCACCGCTCATTTTAGGCCAGGGCCCGTGATCAAATGCTCTTCTGGCTGCGCCTACAGCGGCGTCCATATCTTGCTCATTTCCAGCAGCCACAGTCTCAAAAACTTGTTCTGTGGCTGGATTAATCACTTTAATGGTTGCATTAGAGCTTGAAGATACCCATTCTCCATTGATGTAATGTTGATTATTCATGTTAGAACCTCTATCAAATTTAACTCTCTAAAACGGCAAAAAACACTTCTACTGCAACTTCACTTTTCCATTTACAAATAGTGCCTTGCGCTACAAAAAAAATATCATTTTTTTCAAACTGATATTGTCTTCCGGTTTCATCCGTTAGGATAAGAGTACCTTCCAGTAAATACACCAACTCATTTACTGGGAATTGCCGGAATTCAGATTCAAAAGAATCACCACTCCAACTACCCGAATAAAATTTCCCATTATGGTTTTTGTAGGCGATCTTATATTCTAGCTTTGAATAATCGCCTTTAAAAATTAAAGGAACAGTAGCACTCAATGTTTCATTTATCATATTTTCTTTAAGTTTTACAATACTTTCAATTACAGGGTTTTCTGGAATATCCTCGTCGGGATGCTCTGAAATCATATAGAATTTACGCAGGTATCCCGATTGATGCCACTGACAATCAAATCCTTTTGGGATAATAAATGCTTCGCCTGCTTTCACCTTTTGTTTTGTCCCAGTACGATTATTTTCAATTTCAACTTCACCCTCTAGTAACCACATAAACTCGTCGCAACTATAAGCACTAGACTTTTCAATCATGTCCGTTGTGTCCCATAACCCCACATAAAGTCCTAGCTCATCATTTTCATAATAGCTATGTGTATTCTGAATCGGTAGTTTTGACTTAAACATGCTGGGTTCTAATTCATCAGGAGTCTCGCCAAAATTTTTTGGCGAAGAATTTAGTCTAATAATTTTATTGTTCAACAGTGCTTAAACCTTTTTAATTCTACATCTTTAATAAATGATTATTGATCTAAATTACCGTTAAACGTTAAGCAACAAATGTTCACGTTCCCAACGGGTAATTACACGATTGTATTGCTCAAACTCTTCAAGCTTTACCAAACGATATGCGTTTATAAATTCGCTACCAATGATATCTGCCACATCGGGTAAATCCGCCAACCCGCGTAGCCCTTCTTCAAGTGAGCGAGCCACAGTAATTTCCTCATCGCCGGCATTTCCTTTATAAGCCTGACCCGGTTGTATTTTGTTTCGCACGCCCGCCAATCCGCTCGCCAGTGATGCCGCAATTGCCAGATAGGGATTGACATCAACCCCGGCAAATCGATTTTCTACACGTGTTGCTGTAGGCGTAGCATTAGGAACTCTAAATCCAACAGTACGATTATCTAACGCCCAGTGTAAATTAACCGGTGCAGAATTCTGTTTAGCGAATCGTCGATAGGAATTTACATTGGGAGCATAAAAGCTGATTAGGTTAGGTGTGTATTTTTGCAGACCCCCTAAATAATGATAAAAAATTTCAGAATGCTTACCATCAGCATCACAAAAAATATTTTTACCCGATTTGATATCCACTAAACTTTGATGCAAATGCATCGAACTTCCCGGCTGGTTTTGCATTGGTTTCGCCATAAAAGTAGCATAAATATTATGCTTGAACGCCGCTTCTCGCATGGTACGTTTAAAGCTGAATACTTTATCCGCCATATCGAGCGCCTCACCATGGATAAAATTTATTTCCAATTGAGCAGTACCTAGTTCATGCACTAGTGTTTCGATCTTTAGATCTTGTGCTTCACAAAATTCGTAAAGAGTATCAACAATCGGCTGATATTCATTTAACGCGCTTATGCCACCCGGCTGACGAGCAAATTGTGGCCGACCCGAACGACCTACAGGCGATTGCAGCGGTTTATCGGGATCGGTATTTTTGTCAATCAAGTAAAATTCTACTTCAGCGGCAACCACCGGTTTGATGCCCATTTTTTGATAACACGCAAGCACCCTGCGTAAAACATTTCGGGATGATAAAGGGTGCATCTGCCCATCAAGTGTTTCGCAATCATGGATAATCTGAGCGGTTGGCTTACTTGCCCAAGGCACAAGTTTTAGAGTATTGGGGTCGGCAATCAGCATCATATCCTGATCTTCAGCGTCGATTATTTCTTCATATTGATCACAAAATCGCCCCAATACATCTTGCAGCAAAGTACCTTCCGATATCCTCAGCACTTCTTGGTTTATGTTATCTGCAGGTACAAGTTTGCCTCTCGCAGTACCTGTTATATCAGGTATCAAACACTCCACTTCGATAATTTTATTTTCTTTTAACCATTTCTGGATCGAACTCATAGATTTCTACAGATCAGTTATTTTCAGTTTTGTACTTGCACTAGAACATAAACCGAATTATTATTCAACTATTAACAATATCATTATTCGAATTGCCTTGACCCAATCTCGTTCTTTAGCGAAGGAGTAGAATACAAAATGGCAAAAACGTTCAGAGTTAAACAATGCCAAAGTTAGGAAAAAGTACTTATATTAAATCCTATTATTCAGCCACGGCAACGACTGTTGAAGACCTTCCAATGTTACGAGGCGAATTAGAGGCCGACGTTTGCATCATTGGTGCTGGTTATACCGGTTTGTCTTCTGCTTTACATTTAGCTGAACAAGGATTGAGCGTTACTATATTAGAGGCCGAAAAAGTTGGTTGGGGCGCCTCTGGTCGTAATGGTGGCCATGTTGGCACGGGACAGCGTGTTGATCAGCAAACACTAGAGAAAAAATACGGATTAGATGTGGCCAAGCAATTATGGAATTTCGGATTACAAGCAGCCAGTCTTGTAGAAGAATTAATCAAAAAACACCAAATAGATTGTGATTTAAAACAAGGTATTCTGCACGTTGCCGCCAAATCAGCGGATGCAGACTATATGAAACAAAGCACCGAAAATTTGAAAAATAATTACGCTTACGAGCAAGTACAATTCATTGAAAAAGCTGAAATCGATAATATGCTAGGAACCAATAAATACTTTGCCGCACAGCTAGACAACGGCTCTATGCATTTACATCCGCTCAATTATGCGCTTGGTTTAGCCAAAGCCGCTAAAAAATCAGGCGTTCAAATTTGCGAAAATAGCCGTGTAACCAGTTACACAAATGAAAAAACTGGAACTGGAAATATCGTAATTATTCAAACCGCTTCAGGCCGAGTTAGCGCAAAAAATATGGTACTTGCCTGCAATGGGTATCTAGGGAAATTGGAGCCAAAAGTCGCAGGAAAAATTATGCCTATTAATAATTTTGTGTTGGCAACCGAACCTTTGAAGGAAGAATTGGCTCGTAGTTTAATTAGAGACGATGTAGCGGTTCAAGATTCATTATTCGTCATTAACTATTGGAGATTATCAGCTGATAATCGACTGATATTTGGTGGTGGCGAAAATTACACCAAACGTTTTCCAAATGATATAAAAGCTTTTGTACGGAAATATATGCTAAATATTTATCCCCAACTTGAATCGACGAAAATCGATTATGCCTGGGGTGGAACACTAGCCATTACTATGAACCGAATGCCTCATTTTGGTCAATTAGCAGATAATATTTATTACGCACAAGGTTATTCGGGGCATGGTGTTCCAACAACAACATTTGCGGGCAAACTTATAGCTGAAGCTATTTGTGGAAACCCTGAAAGATTTAATACAGTTGCCAATCTTCCTTCGCCGAGCTTTCCGGGTGGTACTTTATTACGCTGGCCAGGATTAGTCGCTGGCATGCTCTATCATTCAATGCTGGATAAGTTGTAATTATTTTGTTTCGCATGGACAAGATCGCGTAAGATAACAAAGTTGTATAGCAAAATATTATTAAATAAAGAGTAATCAATTCTTGGCCAAAAATACTGATAAACAATTAACACCTCGACGAAGACCAAAACAAGATCGTTCGATTAAGCGAACTCAACAAATTATGGACGTAACCACTCGTCTGTTAGATCGAGTCGGTTTCGATGATCTTACAACTATTTTAATCACCAAAGAGCTCGGTATTTCGGTTGGTTCTCTTTACCATTATTTTCCAAACAAACACGCCATACTGTACGCTATTGCCGAAAATTGGCTAAGTGAATGGGATAGAATACTCGACGAACTTGCCTTATTATCCGTGGAAAATATGGAATTGGAGACTGTTGTTGACAATATCAATGAAACATTTCTATCTGTTTATCGTGAGCAAAAGGGCATGTTGCCACTCATACATGCTATGTACGCCGTTCCCGAACTCAGAGAGTTGGATGACAAGCACGATGAGTCAGTAACAAAACATTTATCCAACCTATTTAGACGAGCCGGTTTAAGTCAGAAAAATAAAGAACTTAAACGAATTGCTTATTCATATCTAGAAATTGCACACGTTATGTTAACTATTATTTTAGAACAGAATAAAGTCCAAACTAAAAAGACTATGGAAGACCTCAATGCGGTGACTTGTCGCTTGTTGGAACGTTATCTATAGCTTTTTAAATGACACAACTCACAAATAAGCATCATACTCTTGAATGGTGACATGTTTATCAAACTCATCCATTTCTTGCAGCTTGGCTTCGCTAAATACTCTTTGAAATTCCGCTCCAAAATATTCCTTAATAAATGGCGACTTTGTAAACGCTTTTAATGCGTCAGGCCAATGACGCGGTAAGCTCGCTTCAAGTTGTTCGCTGGCATCACCTTCAAGAGGAACAGGCGCTTCTAACTTATTTTCGATACCATGTAACATACCTGCGATGATTGCAGAGATCACAAGATGAGGATTAGCATCTGCACCCGCTACACGATGTTCGATACGCATCGCCTTATGACTATCTGCTGGAACACGAACAGATACTGTCCGATTTTCATAACCCCAACTTGGAGCCATGGGTGCGTGATTACCCCGCTGAAATCTTCGATAAGAATTTAAGTGTGGTGCAAATAACAACATGCAGTCTTGCATAACATCAAGACAACCTGCTATCGCATGACGCAACAGATCATCGCCTAAATCAGTACCATTATTAAATGCATTGCTTTTATCTTTATTGATCAAACTACAATGAATATGCATACCATTACCTTCAATATCGCCAAAAGGTTTTGCCATAAACGTAGCGCGTTGACCTAATTTTTTTGCCACGCCTTTAATCGCACGTTGTAATAACAAGCCTTGATCAGCAGCCAGCAGTGCATCCGGTTGATGGAACAAATTGATTTCAAATTGCGATCGCGCGGCTTCTTTAATTAAAGTGTCAATCGGCAAGTTTTGCTCGGCACAAGCATCGATAATGCCGTACATTAAATCAGAACTATCTTGCATCACATCAATACTATACGTATTTCCACCGACAGTGGACTGCCCACTGTTACTTTTTTGAGTGTGTAATGGTCTACCCTGTTCATCGTTTCCAGACTCAAATAAATGAAATTCCATTTCACTGGCAACCACAGGTGTTAATCCGAGTTTATCAAAGCGTTTCATTAATCCTTTTAGAATAGAACGAGTATCAAATGAACAGAGCTCACCAGAAACTTCGTTAAGTGACAACAGCAACTGCCCCGTTGGCCTATTTAACCACGGTACAGGAGCCAGAGATCTAATATCGGCCTGCAAGATACCATCCGCATCACCATCATCTAAAACCCAGCTTGAAACATCCCTACCCCATACATCAAAACCAAGAGTCGTGCGCGGTATTTTTAAACCACCGTCGAAGGCTTTTTCAATTTTAGAACGCGGTATCCATTTGCCACGCAAATTACCGTTTATATCGGGTAAAATCGCTTCGAATATTTCGATGTCTGGATGTATTTTTAGAAATTTTTCGAGCTGTTTTTGTTCTGAACGTAACATTTCTTTTCCTTAGTTGATCTTATGTTTTTCGGAAAATGAAATAACCACTTCGCCCATGACTATCATGGTTATCGCACCAAGTAATACGGGCCACTGAATACCTTCTCCTGGTGTATAAATAAATAGCACAATGCTTAATGCCAAAACAATAAAACAAGTATAGGCCATGATTCGAGCAACTAATAAATTACCTGGAACTGCAAATGGTCGCACATGATCAGCATCAACAATACGCATTTTGACGAACGCTAGAAACATGCCCAAATAAGGCAACAAGAATATTACTGCGCTAAAAGCAAATAAAGACCAAAATAAATCTTCGTTTGAACCTGCCATAAAACCATACATTATCAGTAGCAATGTTGCTACCACACCCATAGCGACTGCAGCACCTACAGGTGTTCCTCTTTTACTTTCTATCGCAAAAAATTTGGGCAACTCGCCTTCTAATGCAGCTTCCGCTGCTGCGCGATTACAACCTAATGCCCAGGTCACTCCGTTAGAAAAGAAAGTATAAAGAGTAGCGATACCCAAAGTTAATGCAAAAGTCCTCCCCAATTCACTTTGACCAAAAAATAAATAGAGCGTGTTCATCAAGCCCTCTACAAGATTAATGTCGCCAGCTGGAATAGCTGCCAACATCGCAATCGTTGCTAAAGTGTAAAGCACAATGATAATCGAGCCTGAAATAAAAATAGCGCGAGGCACATCACGTGCCGGATTTTCCATTTCTTCACTGCCAGCACTGACTAGTTCAAAACCTAGCATGCCGTAAATAATCGCTGGAATATATTGCAAACTCGAGCCCCAATTAGGCTTTAGCGATTGGTAAGTTATCTCGTTGGCCATACCGTTTTCTTGTGTATACATTATAGCCCCGAGAATAAGCGCGATAAAAACTACCACTTTTAAGATGGCACCAATGTTAGGAATCCACTTACCTACATTTAGTGTGATTACATTGATGAATACTGCAACCCAGGTCAGTGTAAGGGCAATCGTTATTTGCCAAAATAAGGATAAATCAGGAAAAAATAATTGTTTAAAAATTCCAGCAAACAAAATGTAAATGGCTGGGATCCAAACGGCGGTATTAACCCAATAAGCCCAGGTGGCACGAGAAGCCCAACGCCCGCCAAAGGCATCCCGAATCCAAGCATAAATTCCGCCTTGCTCTGGATAAGCACAACCCATTTCGGCACAAATTAATGCGAAAGGAATAAAGAAAATTATCCCCAAAAATATCCACCAAAAGATACTAGAAGAGCCAACTGATGCCGCTGCCGCTAAAGTATCCAGCAATAAAATTGCAGACACGGTAAATAAAACCATGTCTTTTTGACCGAGCGCTTTGATATGCTTGCCGACATCATTCATTATTGATTCCTTTATAGCCCCCGCTCCTTTGAAAGCAAGGAGAAGAAACATAATTGTTTGATGTAGAATCTAAATTTGAGTAACACTAATAAATGCTAATATTACTTCACACCATATTTCTTAGCCGTAGCATCTAATCCGATGACCAGCCGGTCAATTAACGTATCAATCTCTTGCTCGCTACAAATAATTGGTGGAGCACAAATAATAGTATCATCAACGGCTCTAACAATCAGTCCATTGGCAATAGCTATATCTCGACAAAATACTGTACCTTCTGCATCTGGTGCTAATCTTTCACGTGAGGATTTATCTTTTACCAATTCCAATGCGGCGACCATGCCTTTAACTCGCGCTTGTCCAACCACCGGATGATTTTCCAATTCTTTCCAACGGTTTCCCATATGATCAGCAATATTACTATGAAGGTTTTCGATAATTTTTTCATTCTTCAAAATATCAATGGTCGCTATACCTACAGCACATGCTATTGGATGGCCGGAATAGGTTAAGCCGTGGGCAAAATCACCATCATTAGAATTTAATACATTGGCAACTTTATCAGAAACCATTACTCCACCAAGTGGTTGAAACCCATTGGTTACCCCTTTTGCAAATGTCATTAAGTCGGGTGTATAACCATAAGTTTCACAGCCGAACCAATTACCCGTTCGACCAAAACCACAAATGACTTCATCACTGATTAATAAAATATCATATTGATCACAGATCCTTTGAATTTCTGGCCAGTAAGTCTCTGGTGGCACGATAACTCCGCCCGCACCTTGAATAGGTTCAGCGATAAAAGCACCTACCTTATCGACGCCTAACTCCAGAATTTTTTGTTCCAATTCTTTTGCGACTTTTAAGCCAAATTCATCAGGACTTAAATCACCACCTTCGGTATACCAATACGGCTGACCTATGTGATGTACATAATCTAAACCGATGTATTGTTTATGCATGTAACTCATACCGCCTAAGCTAGATGCAGCAATAGTGCTCCCATGGTACGCGTTTTTACGAGAGATGATATGTTTCTTCTTGGGCTTGCCTAGCAAGTCATAATAACGATGAACCAATTTAATATTAGTATCATTGGCTTCTGAACCCGAATTGGTAAAAAACACATGATTAAATTGCGCTGGAGTAACATCAACCAGAGCTTTCGCCATTTCCACCGAAGGTTCGTTAGAACAATTAAAAAAATTGTTATAATAAGGGAGTTTGTGAAATTGCTCGGTCGCGGCGTCAATTAGTTTTTCCTGGCTATAACCCAAATTACAACACCACAACCCTGACATTCCATCCAAAATTTGATTATCATCAGAATCATATATATAAATATGATCTGCACGAGAGATGATTCGGCCACCGGTTTCACCGTACTTTTTGAAATCAGTAAAAGGATGAAGGTGGTGAGCTCTATCAAGAGATTGCAGTTGATTTGTTTTGTTTTGAGTAGTCATTGGCTTACCTTGTCGAGGTCAATTTATTATCGATGTTTTATTTCATCAATGAGACTAAATACAACCCACCTACACATAAGAGGTATGGTTGCGGTACACTAGATTGTTATTAAATAGTGTCTCATAGTTAAGATTGAATTAATTTAACCCTAAAGGGGTGGTTTTACTATAGACAATATGGAGCACCAATGAATTCTGAAGTCAAGCCTTTATCAAAATCCTATATTGTTTATCAAGTATTTAAATATCTTGTTTACACCGTTCTTTGTTATAACTTATACATCTTCTACGTCGATGATTTTAGCGCTAGCGCGCAGACGTTTAGTGACGGGGTCTCGCTGGGGAATGTTGTTCTCGCATATTCAGCTACTATCGATACCGCAGCGTGGATCTTGCTGCTCGTCGTATTCGAATTAGAAACATTTATTGTTTCCGATGAAAATATTAAAGGAATAGTAAAATGGTCGATGTTTGCGGCTAAAGCGATATGTTACTTTTTTATTATCTATGCTTGTTATGGCTACATCGACAAACTGATTGTCCTATCTGATTATTCTGTATTTAAACCAGCTGATATTTGCAATCTAGTTGGAAGCAACTTTACTTCCATAGTCACGTTAGATGATTACGCACCTATTACCAAGGATGTCTGCCAATCATTATCAAATTCGTCACTCATACAAATTAATGGGACCAATATTATTGGTACTCCCGACGCTCTTCAGGAAATTCAATGGCTAGCATGGGTTGATGTCATTAACTCTATTGATTGGTTATTAATCGTGATCATTTTGGAGATTGACGTTTACTTACAACTTAAAGGCCAATTAACTGGCAGAGCGCGAAGACTAAGTAAGTTCATCAAGTCAGCTCTATATTCTGTATTATTTATCAATGCAATCTATTGGGGTTTTAATGGAGAAGCGGTCGATTTTTGGGACGCTTTTCTATGGATTGTTGCTTTTTTCTTTATAGAAATGAACATTTTCGAATGGCATGCGGACACCCAAGAAAAGCAGGCTCCCGAATCTCTTTAAAGGCAAATTATTTTGGCTATAAATTATCCTATTGTAGGCATCCCATGTGACATTAATCGTAGTGGGATTAATGCTTCTCATGGCGTTGGTGAAAAATATATCAATGCTATCGCCCACGGTTCAAGAGTATGTCCTATATTAATTCCAGCTCAAGGGCCTGGAGAAGATCTGGAGTCGATGGATGAAAATATGTTTGTGGGATCGTTGTTGAACAAATTGGATGGTTTATTCTTAGCCGGTAGTCCATCGAATATAATGCCAGATTTATACGGAGATGAAGCTAGTTTAACTCCCAATGATCATGACTCACAGCGGGATAGCATGTCCCTATTGCTCATAAAAGCAGCGTTCAAAAGGAAAATGCCTATTTTAGCCGTGTGTCGAGGAATGCAGGAGGTCAACGTAGCATTGGGTGGGACACTTCATCAGCGAGTACAGGACGTTGAAGGTCTTAACGATCACCGCGAGGATAAACACCTGCCGCGAGAAGAGCAATATGGTGATTCACACACTGTTCAACTGAGGGCAACTGGTGAGCTAATCAAGTTAGTCGATACCGAGACTATTCGAGTCAATTCTTTGCATGGTCAGGGCATAAAACAGCTTGCAGAAGGATTAGTAACAGAAGCGCATGCTAGTGATGATCTTGTTGAAGCTTTCCGTCTGAATGACGATGATCATTTTGTTTGGGCTGTACAATGGCATCCTGAATGGCAATTTAAGACAAATATTTTTTCTAGCGCTTTGTTCGCTAGTTTTGGAAACTCGGTGAGAACTTTTGCGCAAAAAAAAGCGTCTAAAATAGACGCTTAATCAAGTAGAAGATCTCTTACTTATTTTGAATTCATACCCTATTCCCAACTGGTTTGCCAACGAATGCCAAAGGTACGAGGCCGCCTTGGTCCAACAAAGATATTCGGAACCACGCCGCCGCCATTAACTTGACCATCCCAACCCTTTTCGTCGGTTAGATTTTCAACGTAGGCCTCAACCCTCCAATTATCCGTAAGATATCCGATGCGAAATGCCATTTCAGTGTCAGATGGGAGCTGAGTCTCGCTCAAATTCTCCCAACCTCCACCTATCTTAGATTCATAGAAAATCTCGAAATTTGCGGTGATAGCTGTACCATCATCTAGTGGAAATTCGCCATCCAGAACTAGTGCCCCAGTAAATTCCGGCGCCCAAAAAATTCTACGACCTTCACAACCATTTGGGTCGCCAAGACCACAAATAGCCTGCAGATCATTAGCTTCACTATCCAAATAACTTACGGCTAAATAGAGATTGAAATAATCGTTTAACGGTGCCGTTATTGAACTTTCGACGCCCCATGAATCCACAGTGCCAACGTTTTGAACGATAGAGGCGCCACCGTCAGCGACCACTACCTGAAGGTCTTTGTATTTATAATTGAATACTGTCAAATCGATCTTAGCATATTCAAATAAGGTATCTTTGTAGCCGACCTCAAATGAGTCTACCGTTTCCGGATCAAATACGTTTAAAGAAAATCCATCAGCATTGGTTATATCGACATTACCAATTGCCGGATCACCAGCAGCATTGCTGTCTAGGTTGAAACTACCAAAACCGCCCGACTTGAATCCCTGTGTGTAGCTGGCAAATAACATCATATCTGCTTCAGGTTGCCATCTGGTCAGGAATCTAAAAGAGGTATCTTTCCAATTTTTGTTACCTTTTATAGGTTCAGCAGTAGAAAACCCAAATGCCCAATACGGACCTAATTCACTATTGGGTGTTGGCACATCATTGGTCATTTTTTTCCTATCGTAGGTGTGCCGCACACCAAATTCTACATCGATGGTTTCTGTGATGTCATAGTTCATGTTTAGATATGTGGCCCAACCTGTATAATTACCTTTTATTCGACTGGTTTCGCGCAACAGGCCATCGGCACTTGATGTAAAGGCGGAGCCATAGTATGCGTATAAATCTTGGCAACCAGAAAAAGTCATTCCAGAATTATAAGCATAACCGTAGTATTGACACATCACATCTTCAGCCGCTATAAAAGCAAATCTAGTGTCAATCGTTTCTTTGTAAAACGACGCACCTGCGTACCAGCTTAATGGACCGTCGGATGTGGATGTTAGGCGGAATTCTTGTTGCGCATAGGTTCCTGTTTGATCTTGTTGGTAGTTACTTGCTTGTATTGGACTACCGTCATAATCCTCACTGTAGTAATAATCGTGGTCTTTATAGCCAGTGTTAGAATCTAAAATAGCAAATCCAAAATCATACTCTACATGAACACCAAAAGTTGCAATTTTTGAGTCATCGCCCTCACCTTGGCTTTGATCGCTATCGACATCAAATTTATCTCCTCTCAACTGTACTCCACCGAGAGCGGCATCAAATGCATCCCAAACGTCACCTTGATCAATCGCACGATAAACGGAGCCAGAGAGTTCTCGATCTTCATATTCTGCCATTGTATTAATGGTGAGATTATCGTTTTGATAGGTTGTTGACCAACGGAGCGCTTTTTTATCATGCCCACCAAGCTTTTTTCCATTGGCTAAGTTTTTGGTAAAACCATCTTCTGTAGAATAGTAACCAGCAAAGCGCATTGCAAAATTATCGTTGATAGGGATATTGACGGCTCCGTTTGCGGTTACGTGATTGCGTTCTGCGAGTTCTAACTCAAAAGAACCCCCCTCATCATCAAGTAGTGCTTTTTTTGTGTGTACACTAATCGCACCACCTATGGAATTTCTACCAAACAAAAATCCTTGAGGCCCTCGTAGTATTTCCGCCCTATCTATGTCGTACAAGGTGCTTACTGCAGAACCGTTACGACCCTCGTAAAGATCATTCTTGAAAAACGCGGCGGAAGGATCACCTCCTACCCCGAAATCTTGAGTACGAATTCCGCGAACGCTTATTGCATCTATGAAGCTATCCTGGCTATTTCCGGAAATGCCTGGTGTATAGGTTACTAGGTCTTTAACGTCTTCTAAATTAACTCTCGCGATAAAATCTCCTGTGAGCGCGCTCATGGCCAGTGGAACAGACTGTATAGATTCATTCGTTTTATTCGCACTTACAATAATGACGTTTTCAGAGTTTTCATCGCTATCTGCTTCTTCACTTGCCCAGCTTGGCGCAGAAATACTGGACATTAAAACCGCCGCTGAAACTGCCCTCACGAGTGGTTTCTTGCAAAAAATAGTTTTATTTAATTTTCGATTTTTCTTAGAATGTAGAGTCATTTGTTTCCCCGTCTATCCTCAATGAGGATAATTTTGATCCATAAAGTTATTTTTCACAGCCCATAAAAGCATATGCAAAGCCCTATTTTATAATATACATTAGCGAATCAGTCCTATTCGATAAATACCCCTATTGTGTAGGTGTTAGTCAATGTACATCTAGAAACTATATTCTATAGTCAGCGGATAACCATTAATCAGAGAAAACATGTTGTTTCTGGAGTGTTTCTTTCATCGGTTGTAATTGCTGTTCATATTTTTTCCAACGACCTATCGAACGGGTATGAGCGGGCTCTCTCACTTGAACAGCACTCGCAGTAGATACGGCAGTTTTTTGTTGATGGAAATTTAAACAAGCATCTTCCCAAGGTAAATCTAGATAGCTAATCAATTGACGCGCACTAGGCTCAATATCTCTGGCAACGTTCTCGTAACTAATTTCTAGGAAACGGCCGGGAAAACGCTCGCGCCAGGTCTGCATTAATTTGCTGTAGCGAGCATGATGACGCGCCATTTCGTTTTGATCATAGGAATGTAGATAGGCATCGGCGAACAGTTGCTTAAAGCTAGAAAAACAAGCATCCATGGGATCCCGCACTAAATGAATTATTTTTGCGTCAGGCAATGCTTTTAAGATGAGTGGGATCATTAGATAATTTTGTGGAAGTTTGTCCACAAAATACGAAGTCTCGCCCTGCAATCTCCTACTAGTCTGGAGATATAGATTTCCTATCTTTGTGGCATCTAGATCTTTCGCAGCAGCAAACAGTTCTGCCGAAAACCTCTTTGGGTTCTGATAATCGCTAAGTCTTCGAAGTGCCAAACCGAATTGTTGGAGCTCACCGGCGGAATGTACCTGAGAATGACTAGTAATGATCCTTTCTACTAGAGTCGTTCCGGTCCTGGGTTGTCCTAAAATAAAAATTGGTGTATTTGCTTTACCGTTTGATTTCGGGCCGGTTTCACTCAAATTAATTGAATCCAGACTGGCTGGAACACTGCTTTCTAACCAGTTTTTAGTGTAATATTTTGCTAAATAGTCAAACATCTCTATTTCAGAGCTTTCATCATATTCTATACTATCTCTACGCGCTGCAGCCCCTTGGCTAAACGCCCTAAATGCTTGGTCCCAACGTTCTAAATCTTCATATTCTTTTCCTATAGCATACAAGTAGAAGGCCAACGCTCGTGGATTATCTCTCCAATTATCGAGTTGTTTTTCCATTGTAGTAATATGAGAATCATCTTTTGCTTTTTGAGAACTTGCCAAGGCCCAGTGAGCTTGAGGACTGTCTTGTTGAATTTGGAGAATATCTTCTAGAACAATTTTTGATAGTTCGGTTTCACCATTGAAAACAAGGTTATTGGCAAGATTTAGCATAAATGGTGGATGATTTGGATGCGATGTATTAGCGTGGGCAAAGAAAGATTTTGCTGCTATATGCTCACCCATTAAGGAAAGAGTTGTTCCAATCAGATCAAGAACAAGAGGATCTTGTGTTTTTATACGACGCGTTTCTCTTAGGGCCGCGTCTGCCAGATTGACCATACCTTCACTTAAGTAGAGCTTGGCTAGATGAGCCCACGCAGCGGCGTGATCTTTGTCTAATTTCACTACCGATTGGAATGCGCTAAAAGCGGTTTTTCGATCGTGTGCTTCCAACGCCACTAAACCGATTAGGAAATGGCCGGGCACTAAATCCGGCTTTATTTTTAGGATTTGCTGACAGCAGTCGCTAGCAACACTAATATTACCTCGTGATAGTTCAGCAAAACCTTTATTTAAGAGTTTTTGTAATTGATCTGTTTGAATAGGTTCAGTCATAAGAGCTGTAAAATGCTGGTCGATCTAGACAATTTAATTGATATTTTATTAGATGTCGACGATTTTTGGATATACAAACTCGATTTATGCTGTAAATGAACGTTATATAACCACTATGGGTAGGTCTAAATATTCAATAGACCAGATACAATTCTCAGGTGTTAGGATACTTTCGCTGACAACCGGCGGCGGTGGTGATTAATCCTTTTTTGCGATTTTTTTTTGTGGAGTAAAATGTGAAAACTATTACTATTACGTTTATTTGTCTTTTTCTTCTTTGTTCATGTAGCGAACAAAACCAAGAGAACAATAAAGACTTTGCCGATAGAATATTCACTAATGGTAAAATATATACGTTAGAGACCGATTCTCCTTGGGCAGAAGCGATAGCTATCAAAAATGGCAAAATTGTTTACGTGGGTGATAATAAAGGTGTGCGGTCTTGGATGAATGAAATGACCATTCAACAAGATCTAAAAGGTCAAATGTTGCTACCTGGCTTTATTGATTCTCACGCGCATCCTTTAGCCGGAGGGGCTTATGTCAATACGCTGTCATTGGATACTTATTCCAACCCACAAGGTTGGCTTGATGAGATTAATGATTATTCAGTTACTAACCCTGATTTAAAAATTCTTTTTGGATATGGTTTTCTAGCAAGTGCTTTTGGTCCAAAAGGACCAACAAGCCAGATGCTCGATTCTATCGAATCAAAACGCCCAGTTTTAATTATGGACGAAGGATTTCATGCCGCATGGGCAAACTCAAAAGCTATGCGGTTACTAGGCATCACCAAAAACGCGATTGACCCAGTGCCGGGCTTTAGTTATTACAAACGTGATAATGATGGTAATCCAACAGGTTATTTGCTGGAAGGTACGGCAAGCAGTGCGGTTAAGGAATTGGGCGTAATCACCGTTGAAAGTGTTTCATTAGGAACTGCCGATGTTATAAAAATAATGAATAGTTATGGGATCACCTCCGTTTTCGATGCGGGCGCTCTAGGTGTTGAGAGCATGCAAATGGATGTGTTAAGTAAACTAACAGAGCAAGGTAAAATGACTGTTCGGATAGTTGGTTCACACATGGTAGCAAGTTCCGAAAGCATGAAAAACGCGATAGAAATAACTGTAAATAAAAAGGTTACGAGTCAGCATGGACTTTATCATATCAATACTTTGAAGATCATGAATGATGGTACTATCGAAGGCAAAACGGCAGGTATGTTCGAAGATTATCAGGGTGAATCCGAGATAGGTAATAAAGGTGAAACCGTATTTTCTCAACAACAACTCAACGGGTTAGTGTCGGAGGCTAGTGAGCAAGACATTGATGTCCACATTCATGCCTTGGGTGAAAGAACCATTTTTGAAACACTCAATGCTATCGAGTTCTCGCAAAAAAAATTTTCCAATAGCTCTACTCGCTATACGATTTGTCATCTCCAAGTAATGACTGATCAGAGTATACCGCGTATGGCACAATTGAATGTGATTGCACAAAGTACACCTTTATGGGCATCTTATGATGAGTATGGGAAAGCCTTTGTTAGTGATGATCAATTTCAACGCTATTTTCGATTTAATAGTCTTAAAAAAGCGGGTGTAAAAATGGCTTTTGGTAGCGATTATCCTGCTACGGGTGCTGGGATTTTGGGGATGTCACCCATTTTTAATATGGAAATAGGCCACACTCGGCAGGCTGCAGGAAAAGCTGATGCGCCGATACAACCGAATATTAATGAAAGGTTGGACCTACATACGCTAATTAAGGCTTACACCATAGATGGTGCCTATCAGCTGCATATGGAAGATGAAATTGGCTCTATTAAAATTGGTAAACACGCTGATTTTGTAATCTTGAATGAGAACCTTTTTGACGTGGAAAGCTATTCAATCCACAAAGTAAAAGTGGTAGAAACCATACTTGCTGGAAATACTGTTTACCTAAAGCAATAACATAGCAAACTAAAATTTAAGAAGTTTCGAGGAAAAGAATATGAATTTAACACTTAAAGATCCGAGTCTGGTAAAAACAGATGTCTATATCAATGGTGAATGGATTGGTTCAAATGATAGTTTAGCTGTTATTGATCCCAGCAATGGTAATCGTATTGCAGAGGTAGCCAAGGTTGGTGCAAAAGAAACCCAACAAGCGATTGAGGCGGCTAACAAAGCGTTGAAGCCTTGGCAACAACATTCCGCAAAACAAAGAGCGAATTTGCTGAGAGCTTGGTACGACCTTATCATTGTGCATAAAGACGATCTGGCACAAATTTTAACCGCCGAGCAAGGTAAAACTTTAGCTGAAGCGGAGGGCGAAATTGTTTATGGGGCAAGCTATATTGAATGGTTTGCTGAAGAGGGTAAGCGAATCTATGGTGACACCATTCCCGCTCCATCGGCTGATAAGCGAGTGGTTTGCATAAAACAACCGGTTGGTGTGGTTGCTTGTATAACTCCGTGGAATTTTCCTAATGCTATGTTGACTCGTAAAATTGCCCCTGCACTAGCCGCGGGTTGTACGGTTGTATGTAAGCCTGCTTCAGAAACGCCCTTGTCAGCCTTAGCTCTGATTGAATTAGCTGATCGCGCGGGTATTCCTAAAGGTGTAATTAATATTGTAGTGGGAAGTTCGGGTGACATAGGACCGATATTGACAGATAGTAAAATTGTCAGAAAACTTACTTTTACCGGCTCAACATCGGTAGGAAAGAAATTAGTTGAAGCCTGTAGTCATACGTTAAAAAAAACCAGTATGGAGTTGGGTGGAAATGCACCGTTTATTGTTTTTGACGATGCTGATCTTGATGTTGCTATCGATGGTTTGCTCGCATCGAAATATCGAAACAGCGGACAAACATGTGTTTGTACTAATAGAGTATTTGTCCACTCCACCATCTATCAAGATTTTTCCAAGAAATTGGTGGCGGCAGTTCAATCAAAATTAGTTCTTGGTGTTGGAACAGACGATAACGTAACTAACGGTCCTCTGATTAATAAAAAAGCCTGTGACGATGTTGATCGGTTAGTTAGACAGGCGGTAGCGCAGGGCGCCAAAATCGAGTGTGGCGGTGAGCCGAGTAATCTAGGAAAATGCTTTTATCCACCAACAGTTTTGACCGCCGTGACTAATGATATGACCATTGCACAAGAAGAGGTGTTTGGCCCCATTGCTTCTCTTATTTCCTTTGATACAGAGCAGCAAGCTATTCAAATGGCCAACGATACCAACGTGGGTTTAGCGGCTTATTTTTATACTCGTGATATTGGTAGAGTTTGGCGAGTCGGTGAGGATTTGGAGTACGGCATTGTTGGTATTAATGAAGGAATTATATCGAACGAAATGGCGCCCTTTGGAGGAATAAAGGAATCTGGTTCAGGCCGTGAAGGATCGAAATATGGAATGGAAGACTATTTAGAAATTAAATATATGTGTATGGGCGGGATTGATCGATAAGATCAAGTTGCGAGTTCGACAAAGATAATTAAAGGTATAAGAAAATGCAAACAAATGAATCACTGCTAAAACGTAAAGAAAAAGTTATTGCTAGAGGACAAGGTCATCTTGCACCTGTTTTTATTAAAGAAGGTAGAAACGCAGAGCTTTGGGATGTTGAAGGAAAACGATACATAGACTTTGCTGCAGGGATCGCTGTCTGTAATACAGGCCATAGCCATCCTAAAGTGGTTTCAGCAGTTAAACAGCAAGTGGAAAAATTCAGCCATACTTGTGTGATGGTAACTCCTTATGAAAATGCAATCGAACTCGCAGAAAAACTAGTTGTACAGGCTCCCGGTAATGGTGAAAAGAAAGCCATATTTGTTACCACGGGCGCTGAAGCTGTTGAAAATTGTGTCAAAATTGCAAGAGCGCATACGGGTAGACGTGGCATTATTGCATTCAATGGTGCATTCCATGGTCGCACCAATATGACAATGGGATTAACGGGTAAGATAACGCCTTATAAAAATTTATTTGGTCCATTTCCTAATGAAATTTATCATATTCCATTCCCAATTAGTTATCACGATATAACCGAACAACAAAGCTTAGATGCGCTAGATAGTTTATTCAGAGCCACCATTGCTCCGAGAGATGTTGCTGCAATCATTATCGAACCGATTCAAGGTGAAGGTGGTTTCTACCCAGCTTCTACCAGTTTTCTAGAGTCAATTCGTCGTTTGTGTGATGAGCATGGCATCGTTATGGTCGCTGATGAAATTCAAACAGGGTTTGGCCGAACAGGCAAAATGTTTTGTATGGAGCATCATGGAGTAGAGCCTGACTTAATCACCATGGCTAAAGGTATTGCTGGTGGGTATCCGATTGCCGCGGTGGTTGGTAGGTCTGAAGTTATGGATGCGCCATTACCTGGTGGCTTGGGTGGTACTTATGCAGGTTCGCCTGTGGCCTGCGCAGCCGCACTAGCTGTATTAGAAGTATTTGAAGAAGACAAGCTAGTCGAACGTGCAAATAAAATTGGAGAAAAATTTAGAGCTCGACTAGAAAAACTACAAAAAGAGTTTGTTGGTAGCATCGGTGAAATTCGAATTAACGGCGCAATGATGGCAATAGAATTAGTTAAAAATGGTGAAGCTAATCAGCCAGAGATAGATGCAACTAAGGCGATTGTTTCTATGGCCTTTCAAAAAGGTTTAGTGCTATTAAGTTGCGGTAGTCGTAGCAATGTTATCCGATTCTTACCGCCACTAACCATTGAAATGGATCTAGTCGATGAAGGATTAGATGTTCTTCGAGAATGCTTTCACGAAATATTTCTGTAAGAAGTAAAATAGTTTTTACAGGATCGTTATTTACTTAGAACTGACATGGTCAATCGCGAATGGCAGACAGGTTTGCCGTTTTCGTCTTTTATCTGAATATCCCAAACATGAGTACTTCGGCCAATATGAATGGGTTTGGTTGTGGCGTAAACCAGTCCGTTTCGAACGGCTCGTAAGTGGTTCGCATTGATATCTAAGCCGACGCAATAATGTGAGTCATCAACCGCTAAATTGGCTGCAATACTGCCAACGGTTTCTGCAAGCGCAACAGATGCGCCGCCGTGCATAATCCCCATGGGTTGATGGGTGCGATGATCAATGGGCATAGTCGCACACAAAAAATCATCGCCAAATTCAGTAATCATTATGCCCAGGTTCTCGACCAAAGTATTTTTTCTGGCACTATTAAGTTCGTCTAAATTAAAAGTTTTTTTCCAAATACTCAAAATGATTTCTCTTAAAGGTTGTGCTGACTAACGATGAATTCATAATACTATCGCAACTCGCTAAAGCCTCCCTTTTTGAGCAACTTCTATTAAGGCGAGTAGGGCTTTGTCCATTGGATTTTTTTCCATTAATTTTTGATAGTGAGAAATGGCTTTATCAAGGTCGCCCAGCTTGTAGGCCTCCCAAGCCTCAATCATCAGCGTTTGGTTTGCGAGCTTTTCATTTCTTAGGCTGATGGGATCTTGTGCAAAAACCTCGTAAAGGGTCATTTGTTGTGACTTGCCTTGAACAAAACAAGTAGCAATAAATCTTAAATTACGTTTGTCGAACTCACCTAATCGTACTCTTAACTCCTCTGAAATTAGAATGGGCGTATTAAATGTTTTTGTTAAAGACTCAATTCGCGCCGCTGTATTTACGGTGTCTGAAATCACCGTCACATCCATTCTAGAGCTGGTACCTACTGTGCCCAGCATCATATTACCGCTATGTAATCCAAGACCGATTTCAAGATTAGGTAAATTTTTAGCTTTCAGGGTTGCATTATATTTGTTGAGCGATTGCATCATGCCAACCGCCGCTTCAAGTGCGTCGTCTGGAGAATTAGGAAACAACGCCATTATGCCGTCGCCCATATACTTATCGATGATGCCACCGTGCTTATTAATTACCGGTACCATTATTTTTAAGTAGCGATTAATGAACTTAAAGTTTTCCTGCGGCGGCATGGATTCAGATAAGCGAGTGAAACCGCGGATATCACAAAATAAGATGGTCATTTCTTTTTCTATACAATCACCTAGAGAAATACCTTTTATTCCATTCTGACTGATCAATTTTAGAATTTGATGTGGAACAAATCTACTGAAAGCTTTGTTGGTACTCACTAACTCGTTTCGACTGACCTGCAGCTTTAATAGCATTAAATTAAATTGTTTGGCAAGATAAGTGAATCCCGCGAAACCAGAAAGAGATAAGTTAAAACTAAAGTCATTTTTAATTAGTCTTTCAATTGCATCGGTTAATTGTTCAAACGGGCGGGTAATTTTTCGAGCAAAAAATATGGAAGCGACCAACAGAGATATAAAAAGTAAACTAATAGTGACTAGCATTGATTCTAGTATATCTTCTCGTAGAGCTAATACTTGTCGATAGGAAGATTCGATAATTAATATTCCGCTGGCGACTCCCGCTTCATCATAAATGATCGCAGGACTTAAATACTTTGCACCGTTTGCCTTACTGTTTAGTTGAATGGTAACGCCATTGGAGCTGTTGTGGTAAAACTCTAACATGCTTGAATTTGCATCATCATCCTCAACGAAGTCATCACCGCTCAAATACCATTGCTGAATACCTCGACCGGTTTGATTTCGTATATCTGGAATAATCCCATAAACCAGATGCTCTAATTTTGTTTGTATATTTGAGTCTGGCTCTTCAATTGAGCCCGGCTTTATGTTCTTGAGTGTGACATTTAGAGTATAGATAAAATTGGTATGATTGCTTTGATTCATTGAGCGAATCAACGCATTTTTGTAAGTTAGATATTGTTTTGTATTCATGGATTTTGCTGTAACAAAACGTTTGTGCTGCTTACCGCTAATCAAAGCCGCGGTGGAGTGTGCAAGTAAGGTTTGCTGTTGTCGAAATTGCCCAAACAAATAAGCCTCAGCACTGCGATAAATGCTGAAACCAGTAATGGCTAGAATAATACCGGCTACCAGTAAAAACCAGACAATCACATGACTGCGCAGATGTCGCCTGGAAGAATTGTTCAAAAGATGCCTCGTTATCGCTTTATTTAGTGACTTATGCGCGTGCTTTATCGGCTAGCAGGTAAATCGTAGAGATTTATACCCGTTATCAATCAAGATGCAGGATTCAGCGAGGCTAGAAACAGCCATATTTAAGGCAAGTAATTTTTGGGCTAGTCATTCTAGCTGGAAATTGCTTAACGAAGAAGATGGTTGTTTATAGCCTTGCCCTATGGGTGCTCAGCTAGAAAACTTGCACGGCATTACGACCCTTGGAAAGGACTAGCCATTCCCTTCGAGTTGCGCTTTGTTCAAGTTTCCTAGCTGAACACTGAAACCTGTATCTTGATTGATAACGGGTATATATAAATCTAGACTGAAAAGCGGAAAAAGCAAGTTGTGGAGGCGATTTTATCTACTTATGAGATACAGTGCTCAAGAAGGCTACTCAGCGGTATTCAAAGAGTGCAGCTTTACCTAGGGTCAAAATCAATAAATAGAGGTGCAGTTAATGATGTGCCTTAAAATAGGGGGTCCAGAACCGTATGCAAAGAGGTACCAAGATATTAAGTGCAAAGGCGGTGAACATTAGAGTATAAAAGACTTCGGTGGTAAAAATATTGTTGTGAACATAGCCTATATCCATCACTACAAATGCTAGTTCTGCCCGCCCAAGCATACCAAAACCAATCATTAATGATTCTTCATATGAATAATTTCCAGTGTAGCGGGCAGCTAATCCTGCTGAGACGACTTGAGCAATAAAAATCGACACAACTAAAATAATGGTTTCATCCAGCACGCTCACGATTAGATCGAGATCAAATATTAATTTTGCTCCTAAGGTAACGAAAAATACCGGGCCTATCCATGAGAATGCGACGTCATCGATGATCTTTCGAGTCTTTTTATAACGGTTAATCGGTTCGCCTTTTTTCTCAATATAAAAAAGCGCTGGTGTCATGATCAGTCCCGCCATGTATGCCCCCACGGCGGAATGTAGTCCCATTGCGTGTGCGATGGCACCAAAGGTTACCGCAATCATAAGGATTGACAAGGTGGCTTCTTTTCCATCATTAAATGCTAGTAA